>OKSP01000597.1_pt1 | contig 19766 bp, 16 predicted proteins | sample 2434041 | NCBI WGS metagenome assembly OKSP01 (sample SAMEA3879593, study PRJEB24766) | human gut metagenome | biome: human-associated habitat; feature: feces | place: USA | collected 1985/1987
GCAAACCTGCTATTGCAAGATAGTAAGGCGGCAGCTCCCTACTCCACCAGAAAAAGGCAATCCGCGCCGGGTATGATATCGACATCATTCCGTCGGATTTGGCAACCTACGGCAGAGATGCAAAAGCCCTGCTGAAAGAATTGCAGAGCCAGAACGAGCGGATGTTCCTTGTCACCTTTCTGGTGCTGAACACCGGGCGCACGGAGCAGGAACTGGAAAACAACGTCTTTCAGGCCAGCTCCATCGCTCAGAAACACAACTGCAACCTGTGCCGGCTTGACTTTCAGCAGGAGCAGGGGCTGATGAGCAGCCTGCCGCTGGCTGACTGCCAGATCGAAATTCAGCGAGGGCTGACTACCAGCAGCACCGCCATCTTCATCCCGTTCACCACGCAGGAACTTTACCAGTCCGGCAAAGAGAGCCTGTACTATGGGCTGAATGCTTTGTCCAACAACCTTATCATGGTGGATCGCAAAAAGCTGAAAAATCCGAACGGTCTGATTCTCGGCACTCCCGGTTCCGGCAAAAGTTTCTCGGCAAAGCGTGAGATCACCAACGCTTTTCTGGTGACGGACGATGACATTATCGTGAACGACCCAGAAGGAGAGTATTCGCTGCTGGTGAATCGTTTGAAGGGTCAGGTCATCAAAATCAGCCCCAACAGCACCCAGTTCATCAACCCCATGGACATTAACGCCAACTATTCGGAGGAAGATAATCCGCTTTCCCTGAAAGCTGACTTTATTCTTTCTTTGTGTGAACTGGTGGTGGGCGGCAAAGAAGGGCTGCTGCCGGTGGAGAAAACCGTCATCGACCGCTGTGTGCATCTGATCTACCGCAAATATTTTGCGAACCCTTGCCCGGAGAATATGCCCATCCTTGAGGACTTGTACAATGCCCTGCTCCAACAGGACGAGAAAGAAGCCCACCATGTTGCCACGGCTCTGGAGATCTACGTTAAGGGCAGTCTGAACCTGTTCAATCACAGAACCAATGTAAACGTCAACAACCGCATCGTCTGCTACGACATCAAGGAATTGGGCAAGCAGATGAAGAAGCTGGGGATGCTCATTGTGCAGGATCAGGTCTGGGGGCGTGTCACGGCAAACCGCAGCAGCGGAAAGTCCACACGGTATTATATGGACGAGATGCACCTGCTTCTGAAAGAGGAGCAGACTGCGGCGTATTCCGTGGAGATCTGGAAGCGTTTCCGCAAGTGGGGCGGTATTCCCACGGGGCTGACCCAGAACGTGAAAGACCTTCTTTCTTCCCGTGAAGTCGAGAATATTTTCGAGAACAGTGACATGATCATCATGCTGAATCAGGCGGCGGGAGACCGGCAGATCCTCGCAAAGCAGCTCAACATCTCGCCCCATCAGCTTTCCTATGTGACCCACTCCGGCGAGGGCGAAGGGCTGCTGTTTTTCGGCAATGTCATTCTACCGTTTGTGGACCGTTTCCCCACCGATCTGGAACTCTACCGCATTATGACCACCAAGTTGGGTGAAGTCTCGGAGGGTGCGCAGAAATGAGTGAACCGAAGCTGAACATCAAAGAGGAAACGTCCGCAAAAAAGACCCGTTCTCCCCCGAAAAAAGCCAAGGTAGAGCAGTCGGTGCCCAAAAAGAAAAAGCTGAAAACCGATGCAGAAAAGGCGGCAGAGAAAGCCCAGCATCTGCGGTTCGGCAAGGCAGAACTGACCCCGGACGAACTGAGCCGGTTGAGCAAGGCACAGAAGCGGGAGATGTACGCTGCCCATGCCGCCCGGTCTGCGGTGCACCGGGAAATCGACCAATACGAGGATGACAATGTGGGCACACAGGCGTTGAACGAGGGCGAAAAGGTGGCAGGAAATGTCCGGGACGTTTCCAAGAGCCGCTATGCCCGGAAGCTCAAGAAGAAAGCCAAGATGCAGGGCAAGAAAGGCTCCAAAACCGCTAAATCTTCCGCATCGGAGCCGACTGCGGCACAAGATGCAGGCGCATCCGGCACCGGCGAGGGAGGCTCCAACTGGCTTTCACGTTGGAAACAGCGGCAAGAAATCCACAAAAGCTATTACGCCGCTGCCCGGTCGGGCACGGCGGCGCAGACCGCAGGCGGCAAAGCGGCATCCAACGGCGCATCTGCTGCCCGGTCCGGCGTGGAACAAGCCGTAGAAAAAGGTAAAACCGCCGTCAGCACTGCCGTAAAGGGGCTGATGAATGCCGCCAAGGGCAACGCACACGTTCTGGTGATCGCGGGCGTTTTTCTTTTGCTCATCCTCATGGTCATGTCTGGTTTTTCCTCCTGCGGCATCCTCTTTTCGGGCAGTACACAGGTATCCGGGCAGACCATATACTCTGCCGAGGACAGGGATATCCGGGGCGCAGAACAGGACTACAAGAAGCTGGAAAAGGAGCTGGATAAAAAGATCAAGCGCACTCCCACCGACCACCCCGGCTACAACGAGTACCAGTACCACCTTGATCCCATCGAGCATGACCCGTGGCAGTTGACTTCTTTTCTCACGACTCTGTATGACGATTACACCCGGTCGGAGGTGCAGGGCAAGCTGAAGGAGACCTTCAAAAAGCAGTACAAGCTGACCACATGGGTGGAGGTGCAGATACGGTATAAGACCGTCTGGGTCATCAGCCCGGCAGGAATCCCGGTTCCTACGCAGGTGCCCTACGAGTACCGCATCTTCCACACCAAGCTGGTGAATCGTGGCTTGGAAGTGGTCATCCGGGAGGAACTGGACAACGACCAATGGAAACGGTACGAGATCTTTCAGGACACGCTGGGCGGTCGGCCTTATCTGTTCAACGGCGGTCTGCCGCCCGGTGTCTCCGATGGCTCCGGCACACCGGGCATCGATTATCAGATTCCGGCAGAAGCCCTGACCGACAGCGAATTTGCCGCCATCTACAAGGAAGTCCAAAAGTATGTGGGCACGCCCTATGTGTGGGGTGGCTCTACCCCGGAAACCGGCTTTGATTGCAGCGGCTACGTCTGCTGGGTGTACAACCAGAACGGCTACGATGTGGGGCGCACCACCGCAAACGGCTTGTGGAACAAAAGCCAGCATATTTCCGAAGCCGAAGCAAAGCCCGGTGACCTTGTTTTCTTTGAAGGAACGTATGATACCCCCGGAAAAAGTCACGTTGGAATCTACCTCGGCAATGGCATGATGGTCAGTGCCGGAGACCCCATCAAGTACGCAAACATTCACTCGTCCTACTGGGAGAAGCATCTCGCAGGATTTGGGCGGCTTTCAAAATGAAATGGAGGGTTTACTATGAGCGAAAAACTGGAAAAGCTGCGCGCGATGCTCGAAAAAGAGAAAGAGCGCCGCATCAAGCTGAACAACCGCATTGAAATTCTGGAACGGTGGATTCAGGAGGCCGAAGCCGCCGAAGTGAACGAAATGGTGCGCAGTGCAAAGGTCAGCCCGGAACAGCTTGCCGCCCTGCTGCGGCAGTCGGCCACCGCTACCCCGAACCCGGCTGCGCTGTCCGCTGTGGGTGCAACTTTCGAGAAGGAGGTCAATGCAGATGAAGATTAAGAAATTGGGTGCGCTGCTGGTATCGGCGGCACTGTGCGTTGGCATGGCGGCTCCCGCCTTTGCCTTTGAGGGCGAAGCTGCCCCGGTGGAGCAACCGGTTCTGCCGGAAGTCGTGGAGGAAGATGTTGTCACCGTCACGGACGAAACCTCTGGTGCCCTGACCCCGGAGGGCAACCTGACGCTGGTAGACGACTACCACACCGACTATTCCGATGGCAGCGGACAACAGTTCATTACGCTGGTCAGCAAATCGGGCAGTACCTTCTATCTGGTCATTGACCGCAACGCCAAAGGACAGCAGACCGTCCACTTTATGAACCTTGTGGACGAAGCTGATCTTCTGGCTTTGATGGAGGAGGAAGATGCGGATGCCTACACCGCCGAAAAGGAAGCAGCGGCACAGGCAGAGCAGGACAAGCTGAAAGCCGAGGAAGAAGCCAAGAAAGCCGCCGAAGAAGCAGCGGCATCCGGCACAGAACAGCCCACGGAAAATAAGGTCACAAAGATCGCATCCGGCTTTCTGGGTGTGGTCGTGCTGATTGCGCTGGCGGCAGGCGGCGGCTTCTACGTTTTTGCGAAGCAGAAGCAGAAAAAGCAGGCAGAAAAAGAAGCCCTCGACCCCGATGCAGGTTATACCGAGGACAAGGGCGATTTTGAGATTCCCACCGAGGACGAGCCGGAGGACACCGGCGAGGAGGATACCGAACCCATCTGATTTTAAGGCGGCATTTGCCGCCTTACATATCTAAATCTGAAAAGAACAGGAGTTGATGCTTATTGTCTTATCAGCTTGTGGTCAGCGAGAAACCCTCAGTCGGGGCAGCTTACGCAAAGGTTCTCGGTGCGACCAATCGACAGGATGGTTATTGGGAGGGCAACGGTTATCTCGTCAGCTGGTGCATCGGGCATCTGGTAGAACTGGCTCCGCCCAATGTCTACGATGCCAAATACGTCAAGTGGAGCATTGCAGACTTGCCCATCCTGCCGCAAAAGTGGCAGTATCTGGTGTCTGCGTCCACCAAAAAGCAGTTTGGCATCCTGCAAAAGCTGATGCACCGCCCGGATGTGGATAGCATCGTGAACAGTTGCGATTCCGGACGTGAGGGCGAACTCATCTTCCGGCTGGTGTACCAGCAAGCGGGCTGCAAAAAGCCGTTCTCTCGCCTATGGCTTTCCAGCATGGAGGAAAACGCCATCCGAGAAGGGTTTGCCCACCTGAAACCGTCAACTGAATACGATGCGTTGTACAATGCAGCACTCTGCCGGGAACGTGCCGACTGGATGGTTAGTATCAACTGTTCTCGGCTTTTTTCGTGTCTGTACGGTCAGCCGCTGGCGGTGGGGCGTGTTATGACCCCGGTGCTTGCCATGACGGTGGTGCGGAATGCCGCCATTGCTGCCTTTGTGCCGGAGAAATTCTACACGGTGGATCTGGAACTGATCAGTGGCTGCACGGCATCCAGCCGCCGCATTCCCGAAAAATCCGTTGCAGAAGACCTGCTGGAAGCCTGCCGAAAGGAGATGGTAGCAACGATCCAGCGCATCACCCGCAAGGAAAAGTACGAGAGTCCGCCGCAGCTCTATGACCTTACCGCATTGCAGCGGGATGCAAACCGTCTGTTGGGATTTACAGCGCAACAGACCTTGGATTATGCCCAAAGTCTTTACGAAAAACGGCTCATCACCTACCCCCGCACGGACAGCCGCTTTTTGACGGAGGATATGTCAGCATCCCTTCCGGGGCTAGTGACGGACACGGTCAGGGCGTTTGCCGTGGAGGAGCCGATTCCCATCCATGTGCAGCAGGTCATCGATGGCAGCAAAGTCACCGACCACCATGCGCTGCCGCCTACGAAAAGCATGGCAAAAGCAGACCTTGCCGCCCTCCCTGCCGGGGAGCGGAATGTCTTGCGGCTGATTGCCGCACGGCTAATCTGTGCCGTAGGTGAGCCGCACCGCTATGCAGAAACCATGCTCACCACCATCTGCGCCGGGGAGGAGTTCTCCGCAAAGGGCAAGGTGGTGCTGTCCGAGGGATGGAAAGCTGTGGAGCGGAAAATGCTGGGCGAGCTGCTGGGCAAGCAAAAAGAACCGGCGGTTCTGCCGGATGTGCAGGAGCAGAGCCAATGCAGCATTGCCGGTGCCGAACTGAAAGAGGGTCAGACCTCTGCACCGAAGCATTTTACGGAAGATTTACTGTTACACTCGATGGAAACCGCCAGTGCGGACAGTATGCCGGAGGGCGTGGAGCGGCAGGGCATCGGAACTCCGGCAACCCGTGCTGCCACCATCGAAAAGCTGGTGCAGAAGGGCTTTCTGGAACGCAAGGGCAGCAAGAAAACCAAGGTGCTGCTGCCCACCGACAAGGGCAAAGCCCTCATCACCGTGATGCCAGAAGAAATCCAGTCCCCGGAAATGACCGCCGACTGGGAAACAAAACTGTTGTGCGTGGAGCGCGGCGAGATGGAGTCGGAAACATTTATGACTGAAATCAAAGATATGATCTCCTCGTTGGTGAACACCACCGAGGCCATGAAAGGAGCAAATGTGCTTATGAAAAATAAAGTGATTGGTGTCTGTCCGAACTGTGGCAAATCTGTTGTGGAACGTGAAAAGGGCTGGTTTTGTGAATCCAATCCCTGCCGTTTCGTGCTGTGGAAAGACAATGCTTTCTTCAAGAGGTTGGGTAAACGGCTGGATGCTCATGTGGCGGACAAGCTGCTGCGGGATGGTCGGGTCCGTCTGAAGGACTGCCGCAGTGCCAAGGGCAAGACCTACAACGCCACCGTGCTGCTGGGCACCGAACCCGATGGCCGCAGCAAGTTTTCTCTGGAATTTGAGAATGGGGGCTGCTGATGGAGCAGAAAACCGAAGCGCTCTACCTCATCAATGGGGACAGATTCCTGCATCTGCGGGAAAACGGTGCCGGGGTCGGTTTTGCCACCTACGATTGTGCCACCGGTGCGCCGCTGGAAAGCGGGCAGATCTCCAAGCTGAATTTGCCGCCCGATGGCCGCAACGCCATTCCTGCCGCCCGGAACTGGTATCTGTTTGAGCTTTCCAGTGATGACCGCAAGGCGATTCAGGAGGTCAGCTTGCAGCACCTTGATACCATTCCGCAGTCTGGTGTCCGCAGGCGGCACATCTGGGATGACCCCACGATTCCCAGAGATGATGTCCGGCTTATCAACAGCCACTATGATGATCTCTACCGTGTGCTGAATCATAGCGTGATTCAGGTCGACCGCTCGGACGGCAGCAGCTACACGGCACGGGTCGAGCATCTGGACGACTATCATTTTGATCTGGGTGAGTATGGGAACGTCTATCATATCGCCCAGTTTGGTGAGATGATGGAGCGCAACGGTTCGACCGCCTATCCTGAAATCCAGACACAGGACGAGCAAGGCGCATGGGAACTTGGCGGCAAGGGCTATCTTGCCATCCAGAGTTGTGAGGATGGATGGGATTATACCCTCTATCACAGCGATTTTTCCGTGATGGATGGCGGGCAGCTTGACGAGCCGGAACTGACGATTCAGGAAGTGCGCGAGGAAATCTTGACTGCACACCACATGGAAAAGGGGCGGCGTGCGCTGAAGGACTATGACCTCATCATGGACAAAGCTGCCGAGGCCGAAGAACTGGGGCTGTCCAACCGCCCCTCAACGCTGGAAAAACTGGCAGAACTGGCGGGCGCAAGAGAAAAATGTGATGCCCCGGAATGCAACCCTTTTGGATGTAAGAAAGCGAGGGATGCTCATGAACTTTAATGGTGAAGAACTAATGCTGATGATGCTCTACAATCCGGGCACTCGGCTGGGTTTGATGCAGGAGCTTCGGCTGATGCAGCGTTATCTTCTGCCAGATGAAACTGCCCTGCATGAACTTTCGGAGTGCGTTATCGAGAAGCTGAAACTCATGACGGATGCCGAATTTTCTGAAACTGAATTTCCGCTCGAATAATCGCTGCCGCCGACGGGCGGCATACATAAAGAGTTTCATGTCATTTAATATTATGGTATAATAAAAGCGCAGTGTATTAATTGGGAGGCAATTTATATGAGAATCAAAAGCAATTTGGTTGGAACAAATATTTATATCAGAAATTATGAATTAGCTGACAAACTTTTTTGTACAAATATGTGGTTTGACAAAGTAAATGGCAAATACTTAAGCGATCCCACAGAAGAATTTGTAGATGACAATTTTCGTCAAGCTGTTGATGATATGTACAACAACCCCGATGGTTATTATTTCATAGTCAACCGTATCTGTGATAATTTGCGAATCGGAACCTTTTGTGCTTTTCCTGCTGAAACAGAACAAAGTATAGACATAGGATATTGTATCCATCAGTCTTATTGGCGACAAGGTTATGCAACCGAATGTCTAAAAATGATTATTGAATGGGCTCGGACTCAAAATTTCACTACGATTACAGCCGAAGTTGCAAAAGATAATATCGCTTCCTGTAAGCTCCTTGAAAAATTCAATTTCAAAATAAAGAAGGAATCTTCTTACAAAAAATATCATATGAACATCGAATTCAAAAGTTACATATTTGAATATCATATCACAAAGCCACACTAAGACGGTTCCCTTGCATTGCTATTGACATGTTTTTTACAAATAATTATACTGCGAGGTCAAATCATGGATACCATTCCTTTGACATCCCTAAACCGCCTTCTCCTTTCTACTTTTCTAAAGAATTGCACCTTTTGCCACAACTCACGAGACAAAAAAGGTACATTTACCTTTGAAGAATATCAACAGATCAAGAATGAAAATGTTGAAATTATCAATGATGATTCTACCTACCCGTTTATCAGCTATCTGACCGATCTTCTTGCAAAATCCAAGCCATCCGATGTTGCTGTCAAAAAACTGCATGACCTCATCGACCAGATTGCCGCAGCGACCGGGCATGACAGCACCGATATTTTCCGTGTGCTTCTGGCGAAGCTGATTGAAAAGCCCGACGAACAGCAGACATTCGATACCCTGCTGGAACTGGCTGAAAAGATTGCCGCAAAGCACTAAAACAACTTTACATGGAATCCATCGCGAGTGACCTATATGGTTGCTCGCTTTTTCTTTACCCTAAAACCTGAAAGGAGGAACGCAATGCCAAACAAAACAGAAGAATACCTTGCCCTTGCCCAGCGAACGGCGAACGGACTGACCCGGTATTGGGAAAACTGGACGGACTACCTGACCACAGCATCCCGGCTGTACAAATACAGCTATGCAGACCAGCTCATGATTTACGCCCAGCGTCCTGATGCGACCGCTTGCGCCAGCTTCGACATCTGGAACAACCGCATGAACCGCTACGTCCGGCGCGGCTCCAAGGGCATCGCTCTGTTAGACCAGTCCAGCAGTGTTCCGCGTCTGCACTATGTTTTCGATGTGAGCGACACTGGAGTACGCCGTAATTCGCGTGACCCAGAAGTATGGCAACTCGGCCCCGATCTGGTGCAGCCTGTGTCGGAAATGATTGCCAGAGAGTACGGCGTTTACCATGAAAGGCTCAGCCAGCAGATTTCTGACCTGACGGGCAAGCTGGTGGATTCCTATTGGGACAACAACAGCGGCGACATTCTCGACATCGTTGACGGTTCGTTCCTGATAGATTATGATGAAGCCGGACAGGAGTTCCAGTTCAAATCTGCCGCCGCAATCAGCATCCTGTATACGGTTCTGGAACGCTGCGGCCTTGAGCCGGACGGTCATTTTGACCGTGACGATTTTCAGGCCATCTTCTCTTTTTCCACGCCTGCCGCCGTGTATGCGCTGGGCACCGCAGTCAGCGAATGCAGCCGGGATGTGCTGCGCAACATCGAACGAACCGTAAAAACGACAATCTGCCGCCGCAATGTAGAAAGGAGCCAGTATGAATATGAACAGCAGGAACGTGACCTACTCGACCGTCGGGGACTACCAGCTCCCGAACCTGACCCTGCCCCAGCAGGAGAAAGCACTGGGCAAATACGGCAGACTGCGCCGGACTTACCTGATGAAGCATCGCCCGGTGCTGTACAATTCGATGCTCCTGTCGGGGACTCTGCATCCGCACCTGTTGGAAGTGGAACAGACCGCAGAGAGCCGGATGCAGCAGACCATGCAGGAACTGCTGAAGCAGAACCCGGCTCCGGACAAAGCGCAGAACCAACTGATGTGGGTGCAGCACATGAACAGCCTGAAAGCGCAGGCAGAGGAACTGGTGATGACGGAGCTGATCTACAGTTAAGTTTCTTCGATGCCCACATTCCCACCGAAGCCAAACAAATTGAATCCATCGACCAAGCGGAGAGCGAAAAATCGCCCTCCGCTTTTGTTTTGTCGCAGGCGGAGATTGAAAATGCGCTGCGGAGAGGTTCCAATGTTGAAGGCAGCAAACTTCGGATATGGAAAATTTATCAGTTGCAGCCTGACCGAAAACTCCGGGCAAAAGCTCTTGCCAACGAATATGCACCGTATGGCCCCGGCGGTTCTTCACACACTTATCTGGACGGAAGCAGTGGTTGGCTTGACCATGACAGCAAGGGTCTGACGTTTGAGCATTATCCCGACCATCAGAAAGTGCTTCTCCGCTGGGATCGGGTCGAAAAATATATTGATCTGATGATTCAGTCTGACCGCTATCTGTCAGACAAAGAGAAACGAACCATCGAGTTTCCCCTTGAACTGAACGCTGCCGGTGCTGCCGAATACACGGCATTAAAGGAACAGCACCCGGACACTCTCGTTGGATTTGAAGCTGGCGGAAATTTTATGTTCTATGGAGAAGATGCCGTAAAGGTTTCCAAAATCATCAATGGTATCTTGCTCACTGAAAAGACTGCACTAGGTGAAGTTAAGGTTTCCGGCTTTTCACCTAGCTTATGGGCGAGAAAATCAAAAGAATTGTGGTCTGCGGGCAACAACGTCTACCTTGCCGGGTTAAGCGAGAATGGCACTCACCATCAGACCAAGTACCTGCGCAAAGAGGATTATCTTCCCATCGGCTCCATCATCAATATGGATGGCCGGAAATTTCGGGTTGACGGGGTGGATTTTGACAAGGGCAAAGTTTCCTTGCAGGATATGGCACTGGCCGACCTGCGGATGCCAATTTTTCGGGAAGAACCGCTATCTGTTGTCCGGGAATTGTACGAACAGCAGGACGAGGCCCTTGACGCTGCTCCCGAAAAGGCCGTTGATTATAAGGTCGGTGACAATGTTATCATTGACCTTCCCACCCGAACCATCGAAGGGAAAATTGGCTATGTAGGTGAAACCGATGTTCGCATCGACACCAGCGCACACGGGCAGTCGTGGGATAACGAAGTTATCAGCAAACGACAATTCGAGGACGGTCTGCGGCAGGTTGAGCCGGAACTTTCCGATGAGGAACTGGACGAACTTCCCATCTCTACGGTGGTGGACGGAAAAGTGCAGACCTTCCCGGATGCCGCAGCTTTGGATGCAGCCCTGAACGTTGTGCCTGCCGGGAACTTCCACATCACGGACGAGCATTTGGGCGAGGGCGGCGCAAAGCAGAAATATGCCCGGAACATTGAAGCCATCCGCACCCTGTTCAAGCTGGAACAGGAGCACCGTGGTGCCATCGCCGAGGAGCAGCAGGTGCTTTCCCAGTATGTGGGCTGGGGCGGTCTGGCGGATGCCTTTGACCCCGGCAAAGATAGTTGGGCAAAGGAATACGCAGAGCTGAAAGGGCTGCTTTCCGAGGACGAGTATGCTGCCGCCCGTTCCAGCACCCTGAATGCCCACTACACCAGCCCCACCGTCATCTGTGGTATCTACGATGCAGTGGAACGCATGGGCTTCCGGTCTGGCAACATTCTGGAGCCTAGTATGGGCGTGGGCAACTTCTTTGGGATGCTGCCGGACACCATGCAGGATAGCCGTCTGTACGGCGTGGAACTGGATAGCATCACCGGACGCATTGCCAAGATGCTGTATCCGCAGGCTGACATTGCTGTTGCCGGCTTTGAGACCACCGACCGCCGTGATTTCTACGATTTGGCGGTGGGCAACGTGCCCTTTGGTCAGTACAAAGTCAACGATAAGGCGTACAACAAGCTGGGGTTCTCCATCCACAACTACTTTTTCGCCAAAGCTATCGACCAAGTGCGACCGGGCGGTGTCGTGGCGTTCGTCACCAGCCGTTACACCATGGACAGCAAGGACAGCACCGCCCGCAAGCACATGGCAGAACGTGCCGATTTGCTGGGTGCGATCCGTCTGCCGAATAATGCGTTCCGTGCTAACGCTGGTACGGATGTTGTCAGCGATATTATCTTTTTGCAGAAGCGTGACCGCCCTGCGGACATTGAGCCTGCATGGGTGCAGCTTGGCAAGACCGAGGACGGCTTTGCCATCAACCAGTATTTTGTGGACCACCCGGAGATGGTGCTGGGGCAGCTCACCACCGAAAGTACCCAGTACGGACGAGAGGAATTGACCGTTGCGCCCATCGAGGGCGCAAACCTTGCCGACCAGCTTACAGAAGCAGTTCGGCATATTGAAGGGCAGTATACTGCCGCAGAGGTGGACGCTCCCGACATTGCCGAGGAAGAAACCACCCGGCGCACCCTGCCTGCCGACCCGGAGGTGAAGAATTTCTCCTACACCGTGGTGGACGGCGAGGTTTTCTATCGGGAAAATTCGGTCATGACGCAGGTGGAGCTGTCCGACACCGCCAAGGGGCGTGTCACCGGCATGGTGGAGCTGCGGCAGATCGTCAACGAGCTGATCGAACAGCAGTTGAACGACTTCCCGGACGAGGACATTCAGACGACACAGGCAAAGCTGAACGCCGCCTACGATGCCTTTACCGCCAAATATGGTCTGCTGAATGACCGCAAAAACGGGCGACTGTTTGAGCAGGATTCCTCTTACTATCTGCTCTGCTCCTTGGAAAATCTGGACGAGCAGGGGCAGCTTAAATCCAAAGCGGCGATGTTCACGAAACGCACCATTCGCCCGGAGCGCACCGTCACCAGTGTGGATACCCCCAGCGAAGCGTTGGCGGTGTCCATCGGGGAACATGGCAAGGTGGACCTGCCCTATATGGCAGAGCTGCTGGGCACTCCCGGTGAGTATGGGCGCATTACCACCGAACTTTCCGGTGTGATCTTCAAGGACCCTGCCGCCGACCCCACCGACCCGGAAGCGGGCTGGCAGATGGCAGACGAGTACCTGTCCGGCGATGTCCGGGCAAAGCTGCGGATGGCGCAGTTTGCCGCCGAGACCAACCCGGAGTTTTCTGTCAATGTGGAGGCGCTGACCAAGGCACAGCCCAGAGAGTTGGAAGCCTCCGAAATTGATGTGCGCTTGGGTGCAACGTGGCTCGACCCCAGTATTATCCAAAAGTTTATGACCGAGACCTTCCAAATTCCCTACTATCTGCGCCGGGCGGTGAACGTGCGTTATTCTCCCTATACCGCCGAATGGCGTGTGGAGGGCAAGACTGCCACCGGGCGGAGTGACATTATTTCGTCCGAGACCTACGGCACCAGCAGAGCCAACGCCTACAAGATTCTGGAAGAGACCTTGAACCTGAAAGACGTCCGCATCTACGACACCATTGAGGATGCCGAGGGCAAACCGAAACGTGTGCTGAACAAGCGGGAGACCATGCTGGCGCAGCAAAAACAGCAGGTCATCAAGGACGCTTTCGCCAACTGGGTCTGGCAGGACCCCCAGCGGCGCATTGCGCTGGTAAAACAGTACAATGAGTTGTTCAACAGCACCAGACCCCGTGAGTATGACGGTTCCCACATTCACTTTGTTGGCATGAACCCGGAGATCACCCTCCGAGAACACCAGCGCAACGCCATTGCTCATGTGCTTTACGGCGGTAATACGTTGCTTGCACACGAAGTGGGCGCAGGCAAGACCTACGAAATGGCGGCATCTGCCATGGAAGCAAAACGCCTTGGTTTGTGCCAGAAATCGTTGTTCGTGGTGCCCAATCATTTGACGGAGCAATGGGCAAGCGAGTTTCTGAACCTCTACCCCAATGCCAAGTTGCTGGTGGCACGGCGCAAGGACTTTGAGACCGCCAACCGCAAAAAATTCTGCGCCCGCATCGCCACCGGCGATTACGATGCCGTTATCATCGGTCATTCGCAGTTTGAAAGAATCCCTCTTTCTTTTGAGCGGCAGGAGCGCATCATTCAGGAGCAAATTTATGAAACGCTTGCCGCCATCAACGAGCTGAAAGTCCACGCAGGCGAGAATTTCTCCATCAAGCAGATGGAAAAGACCCGGAAAACGCTGGAAACCAAGCTGGAAAAACTGCGCTCCGATGAGCGCAAGGACGATGTAGTTACCTTCGAGCAGTTGGGTGTTGACCGTCTGTTTGTGGACGAGTCACACGCATTCAAAAATTTGTTCCTCACAACAAAAATGCGGAATGTCGCGGGATTATCCACCAGCGAAGCCCAGAAATCCAGCGATATGTTTGGCAAGTGCCGCTATCTGGACGAGATCACTGGCGGGCGTGGCGTGGTGTTCGCCACGGGTACGCCCGTGAGCAATTCCATGACCGAGCTGTACACGGTTATGCGGTATTTGCAGTACAGCACCCTCCAGCAGAAAAAGCTGACCCACTTCGACTGCTGGGCATCCACCTTTGGTGAGACCACCACCGCCATCGAACTTGCTCCCGAAGGTACAGGGTATCGGGCAAGAACGAGATTTGCCAAGTTCTTTAATCTGCCGGAGCTGATGTCCATGTTCAAGGAGGTTGCGGACATCAAAACCAGTGACCAGCTCCATCTGCCTGTGCCGGAGGCAAAGTTTGAGACCGTGGTGGCAAAGCCGTCCGATCTCCAAAAGGAGATGGTGCAGGAGCTGAGCAAACGTGCCGCCCGCATTCACTCCGGCACCGTGGATGCCTCCGAGGACAATATGCTCTGTGTGACAAACGACGGCAGAAAAATCGGTCTGGACGTTCGCCTGATGAACCCCATGCTCCCGGACGACCCGAACAGCAAACTCAACGTCTGTGTGCAGAACGTGCTGAAGATCTGGGAGGAGGGCAAGGATCAGAAGCTGACCCAACTTTTGTTCTGCGACCTCTCCACACCGAAAAATGACGGGAATTTCAATGTTTACGATGATATTCGCAAAAAGCTGATCGCCGCCGGTGTGCCGGAAAACGAGATCGAGTTCATCCACAACGCCGATACCGAAGTGAAAAAGGCCGCATTGTTCTCCAAAGTGCGCTCCGGCGATGTGCGGATTCTGCTCGGCAGCACCGCAAAAATGGGAGCCGGAACGAACGTCCAACAGCGGCTTGCGGCGGTGCATCACTTGGATGTCGGCTGGAAGCCCAGCGACATGACCCAGCGCAACGGACGCATTATCCGGCAGGGCAATATGAATAAGGAAGTCAAGGTGTTCAACTACGTCACAGAGGGAACTTTTGACAGCTACTTGTTCCAAACTTTGGAGAATAAATAGCGATTCATCAGCCAAATCATGACTTCAAAATCCCCGGTACGCTCTTGCGATGATGTGGACGAACAGGCTTTGTCTTATGCAGAGATCAAGGCACTGTGCGCCGGAAATCCGCTCATCAAGGAAAAGATGGATTTGGATGTGCAGGTGGCGAAACTGAAAGTGCTGAAAGCCGACCACCAAAGCCAGAAGTTCCGTCTGGAAGATAAGCTGCTCACAAAATTCCCGGCTGACATTCAGGAAACGAATGCCTATATTGCCGGAGTGAAAGCGGACGCACAGCTTGCCGCTGCCCACCCGCAGGTGCAAGAGGGTTTCTGCGGCATGACCATCAAGGGCGTGACCTACGATGAGAAAAAGACCGCCGGTGAGCGTCTGGTGCTTGCCTGCTCCGAACTGCCCAACGCCGAAGAAAAAGTGATCGGCAGCTACCGGGGCTTTGAGTTGTCTCTGCGGTTCGATACCTTCCGCAGCGAATATCAGGCGATTCTGAAGGGTCAGCGGAGGTACCCGGTAGCACTGGGCACCGACCCGCTGGGCAATATTATCCGTCTGGATAATTCGCTGAACAACTTCCCGGAGCGCATTAACTCTGCTGAGAATGAACTAGCCACCTTGCATCAGCAGCAGGCGGCGGCGCAGATTGAGGTGGAAAAGCCCTTCCCGCAGGAAGAAGAACTGGCTGAAAAGTCGGCTCGCCTTGCAGAGCTGAACGCTCAGTTGGATGTGGACGAAAAGAGCCACGAGCCGGAACAGGACGAGGAAGAACAGGAGGATGCACCTCGCCGCCCCTCGGTGTTGGCGGCACTGGAGGAAAAGTCGGATAAGCCGGAGCCGGTGAAGCCTTTTCGCAGTTATTACGACAAGGATGGTGATGCCCGGTGAGGGAAAAGCGGGATGAGATCATCATCCTGAGAACCACAAAAGCTGAGAAGAATCGCATTTATAAGAAAATGCTGGGCATGGGTATCCGCAGCCTGAGTGCCTATATCCGCAAAATGGCACTGGACGGCTATTGCCTGCATCTGGACTTGAAAGAATTGCGCCGCATGGCGTACCTCCTGCAAATGTGCAGCAACAACCTGAACCAGTATGCCAAAGCCGCCAATGAAAACGGTCGGGTCTACGCCGCTGACATGGAGGACCTGCGACAGCGGCTGGATGAGCTGATTGACATTGGAAAACAAATCCTTTCCAAACTGGCTGAACTCTAAAATTTCCCCCGCAGTTGGAGGGCTGCGGGGGTACATAAGGGTTGACATCCTTGCAAGGGGTGTGGAGATGCCTTTATAATAGGGACGAAGGGTAGGTGCTAGATATGAGGTTCGTTTTTAAGATGATCGTTTTCCCGTTTTGGCTGCTTACGGCTTTCCTTGCGCTGATGCTGAAATGGACGCTGAACCTGTCAGCGTTTGTGCTGGCACTGCCGATGCTGTATATCTTCGGCTGCGGTCTTTATACGCTGTACTGCCGGGAGTGGCTGTAGTTTTTGATCTTGCTGGTGGCGGAGTTTGGCTGCTTCCTGCTCATCACCGCCGGAACAGTCATTGTAGAAGCCGTGGAATGGTTCAGTGGCTGGGTTGCAGAATTATAAAATCTTTATGCCGCCATTGTGCGGCATTTTCTTTTGCCGGGAGGTGGTAGAATTGGCTGCAACACGTTTGATCGCGCTGCACAAAAACAAGGGCAAGTCGGTTGCGGCCTGCCTGAAAAGCCGCACGGACTATGCCCAGAATCCTGACAAAACGAACAAGGGAGAGTTGGTCAGCAGCTATGAGTGCAGCCCATTGACCGCAGACGAAGAATTTATGCTGTCCAAACGGCAGTATGAACTTGTCACTGGGCGCAGACAAAAAAGTGACGTGATTGCCTATCAGATTCGGCAATCGTTCAAGCCCGGAGAGATCACTGCCGAGGAAGCTAACAAGGTGGGCTACGAACTGGCAATGCGTTTCACCAAAGGCAAGTATGCGTTTATTGTCGCAACGCATACCGACCGAGAACACATTCACAATCACATTATTTACAACTCCACTGCGCTAGACAGCACCCGGAAATTCCGGGATTTTTTGTTGTCCGGGCTGGCTGTGCAGCGGTTGAGCGATTTGATTTGTCTAGAACATCAGCTGTCTGTCATTGAAATCAAGCCGTACCGGGAGCGGCAGAAGCGCACCCTTTATCCACCCAGAGAAAGTAATCGTGATAAGCTGTGTGCCGTAATCGACAACATCCTGCTGAACGAGAGGCCCGCAAATTTCGAGGGCTTTCTTCAGAAGCTGGAACAGCAGGGCTACGAAATCAAACGGGGAAAGTACACTTCGGTCAAAGGAACACGGCAGAAACGCTTTATCCGTTTTCGGACACTGGGCGCGGGATACAGTGAAGATGAAATCAAGGCGGTCATTGCCGGAGAATCCGAACACCGCCCATATCAGAAGCAGCCACCGAAAGAGCAGCCGTTCCACCTGTTGGTGGACATTCAGGCAAAGCTCTCCGAGGGCAAAAGCGAAGGCTATGCACGGTGGGCGAAACGCTACAATTTGAAAGAGATGTCCAAGACCCTGATTTTTTTGCAGGAAAATAAAATTGTCAGCATCGAAGAAATGCAGGAGCGTGTGGACGCTGCCACTTCCCGTTATCATGAACTGGGTGATTCCATTAAAGCCTCTGAAAATCGGCTGGCAGAAATTGCAGTGCTGAAAGCGCACATCATCAACTACGCCAAAACGCGACCGATTTATGATGCCTACCGAAAGACAGGATATAGCAAGCGATTTCTGGAGGCGCATCACACAGAGATCACGCTGCACAAGGCAGCGAAAGCAGCATTTGATGAATCCAATTTGAAAACGCTTCCCAAGGTCAAGGAGTTGGACGCGGAATATTCCAAACTGCTGACAGAAAAGAAAGCACTCTACCCGGACTACCGCAAAGCGAAAGAAGAAATGCAGGAACTTCTTCGTGCGCGGAGAAACGTAGAACTGTTCTTTGCAGAAGAAAAGGGCGGCACTGAAAAAACGAAATCCCGATAAACGACGATAGCCTAGGATTCTTCCCTCATGGGAGAGTCCTAGGCTATCTTTTTTGTTATAAAAGTGTTTGGAACAAACGCGCAGCCTGCATCGGCACGATGCAGAACAAATGGGGTTTGGGCATAGCCCAACAAGCATTTTTGCAAAGCAAAATAGCATTTGTATAGACGAATGCCCTGCTTGCCAGTTTTGTTTGGGCGCTACCCATACGGGAAGTGTCTACCCTAAAAGTGCGTTCTTGTTAAGCCCGCTGTGAAATGCTACCCTTAACATGAATACACTGAAAGGATAACCACCATGAAAGATATAGAAATCGGGCCTATTCGCCCACCCTCTGAAAGTAACAGCCTGCTGATTCGGGTCACAAGGGGATGCCATTGGAACAAGTGCTATTTCTGCGGGCTTTATAAATCCATGCGCTTCTCCATGCGGCCCATTGATGAAACCATCGAAGATATTAAGCGGCAGGCCCAGCTCAACCGGGGAAAAAAGATTACTTCCTGTTTCTTGCAGGATGGGGATGCTCTGGTGCTGAAAACAGATTATCTGCTCCGTATCTTGGAAGCGATCAATCAGAGCTTTCCTGATATGCAGTACATCACTTCTTATGCCCGCGCCGACAGTATCACTCGGAAAAGTCCGGCAGAGCTAAAGGCGCTCCGGCAAGCGGGCCTAAACCATCTTTACAGCGGAATGGAAACCGGTTCGGATCGAATACTGAAACTTATCAACAAAGGCTTTGACGTGGATACCGTTGTTAAAAGCGGCTGCATGGCAAAAGAAGCGGACATGATCTTGTCGGAGTTCATATTGTTGGGGATCGGCGGCAAGGAGCTGTCTGAAGAAAATGCTGTTCAGACAGCAAAGGCGCTGAACACCATCCAGCCTAATTTTATCCGTGTCCATGCCACAGGCATTAAGCCAGAGTCCAACTGGGCGAGTTTGTCAGGGACGGCTCTTTTACTCTGCAATCGGAGGAAGAAATCGTTGTAGAGCAGAAGCTATTCTTGCAGCAACTACATGAGATGGACAGTTACTATGTGAATGAACACATCGTCAATCTGCTTCTGGAGGTCAGGGGAAATCTGCGAACAGAGAAACAGGAAATGCTCTCTACGATTGACCGCTTTCTGACCCTGCCACCGGATGAAAGGCTTTTGTTTACTGTCGGCAGGCGGCTCAATATCTTCTTCCGCTTGGATGATCTGAAAAAGCCGAAGCTGTATCAAAAGGCCGGGGAAAGCCTGCAACAGATTTTAAGTAAGAATCCCCATGTTGACTTTGCCGCGCTGTGCAATTACGTCCGGCAGTCACAAATTTAGAGCAGAAAATATAAGCTGGGCATAGCCGCTTTTCGTCAGCTATGCCAGCATTTTATTTGCGGCTTTGACAGCATGGCGTCTGCACATCCAGGCCACCCAGATAGCTGTTTCCCCACTGGCACATCGCGTCCAGAATGGGTACGATGCTCTGTCCAAATGAAGTAAGGGAATATACCGTCTTGGGCGGCTTTTCTGGAATCACTTCACGATGAATCATTCCGTTGTTTTCCAAATCGTGAAGCTGCTGCGAAAGCATCTTTGGTGTGGCGTTTGGAATCAACCGCTGCAACTCCATATAGTGTAATGGATGGTCGATCAGATGCCAGAGAATCAACGGCTTATACTTGCCGCCGATCAAAGACAGGGTTGCCTCAACTGGGCAGTTGAATT
>OKSP01000648.1_pt1 | contig 18580 bp, 19 predicted proteins | sample 2434041 | NCBI WGS metagenome assembly OKSP01 (sample SAMEA3879593, study PRJEB24766) | human gut metagenome | biome: human-associated habitat; feature: feces | place: USA | collected 1985/1987
TACCCGGCAGGAGCCAGTCTGGACGCTCTGGGCGGCGAGTATCACACCCCAGAGGGTGCTTCCGTCTGGCTGGCGGATGTGGAACTGGAACCGTATCAGGTGCTGCTGGTAAAAAACAAATAAGCAAAACGAGCCATCTGACTCTCTCTTTTCGCCAAAGTTTTCAGCGTGTTTTCTTGCACACTGCCGAAAGTGACCTGTTCTCAAAAGTTCGCGTTTGCGCAGCGGAGCAATGAAAGCCCCAGTGGGGCTTTTAAGCGACAGAACGGTCTTGCGCAGCAAGATGGAGGGGCCTCGCCCCGACAAGTTCACGTTGACACGGCTCAATTTTTGTGGTAATCTATCCCAACAATTTAATATAACATATTTTACTTAGAGTTTCAGCTCGGCTTCCGAAGGAGCCGGAGCAAGTTTTTAACTTTCTATCGCTACATAACGAACCCAAACCAAGGCCATCCCGGAAGGGATGGTCAGGTTTAGGTTGTTGTGTGGCGATTTTTATTGCCAAATCCCGCACCGCACCTTGAAAATCGAAAGACCGTCTGCACGGGAAAGGCAGCCTCCAAACGCTCTGCGAAAAATACCATCTTCGCAGTCCTGAATTGGTCAATCGATGGGTAAAGTCGTATAATGGTCATAAAGATTCCAAGAAAAACGCAGGAGGTTTCTTTATAGCGAAACGAAAATCTACGATCGATGAGCGGCTTGCTACCGTAAAAGAATATACAGAAGCCGGAAAGCCTTACGAACAGATCGCAAGAGAAAGAGGATTCTCTTATCGGCAGGTCTATGCGCGAAGAAAGTGTCCGAAACATTGCCAAGCAGTACGGCTGGGATCTCATTACACCGCAGAATATGGCAGATAAGTTCATGAAATTCATTGAAACGATGGATATGAGCTTCTTCTATAAGCCGGTCCTGCTCAAAGCGATTTATGAGTATATGGACAGCAATGGCAGAGTTGCCCTGCCGGATGTGGTGGACTACTTTATTAACTTCTATGAGGACCGCAAGGCACATGGGATGATCGCAGAGAAATCCACCAGCATTTACCAGAAGGGCTGTTATACCCGGAAGGATGTGGAGAAGAACATCCTCTCCAACCCCTTCAAGCGCTTTGAGAATATGCGATTCTTGATGCGCTGCAAGGACGTGGAGACTATTGAGGTAAACCCGATCATCTTCCGCAAGCTTACACGGGAAGATTGGCTGCATATTGTGGATGGCTGCGATAAGAGCCTTGAAAAATATTATGCACGAGTCAAGAAATAATAGGAGGACTGAAAGGGCGCGTAGTTGTCGCAAGCAATGTTTTCGTCTATACAAAAACACTTTTTGCGTTGCAAAATGCTTGTTGGGGAAGTGACCCAAACCCCTTTGTTCTGCATTTTCCAATGCTGGCTGCGCATCCCGATGGGACGCTTTTTACCCGGTGATGTTCTCCGGGTCGTTGAAGACTTGCATGAGGCGAGAAGCGGCTTCCGCCAGAGAAGCATACTTCATCTGTTCGGGAACAGGCGCATCCAGAAGCGTAATGCCCCATTCCTGCATACATTCCGCAAGCTCCTGTTGTGCTTGCAGTGCAGCCTCCCGGCGCACCTCCAGGGAAGCGTCCGTGTCCAGCACATAGGCAACAGTAAATGCGCCGTTACGATCTTCCGTCAACTGCACCATGGAGTGGTGGTCAGTCCAGAAGTGGCAGAACCAGACCCCGCCGCCGATGTTTTCCATGTTATGGCGGAGATCTTCTTCACCGCTCCATTGCGGCACCTCGGAAAGAATACTCTGCAACTGCTCATACGCCTGCTGTTCGGTAGGGGTGGCTTTCTTGCAACGGTATTCCTGCTGGATGGTACGCTGCCAGTACAATGCCAGCTTGCCGCACTTTGCCTGCTCGATCGCATCCTGAATATCGGCTAAAATGCTGTACCGTGGTTCTCTCATCTTGACACCCCCAAATAATCAACTCTTTAGGAAACAATACATCCTATAAGAATGATTATAGCCGAAAGGAATGCAAAAGAAAAGCGCACCGGCTAAATTTCAGCCGATGCGCTTGCAAAGTTTGTGATTTTATTCCTCGTTTATGAGATAAGGGAGATTGCCGATATAGGTGTCCAGCAGATCGAGTGCCGCTTTTTTCTGGATGGGAGTCAAACCTTCCAGCTTCTTTCGGATTTCATCGTCGGTCACATGGGATGCGCTGGGAACCAGATCGCACAGCAGTGTGTCTGCGGAAATATTCAGAGCATTCAGAAGTTTGACAATGGTGGCAAGACCGGGTTCCTTTAAGCCGCGCTCTACCATGCCGATATAGTTGGAAGAAAGCTCGGATTTTTCCGCAAGCTGTTCCAGCGTCAGCCCATGCTGTATCCGCTGCTCCCGTAGTCGCTGTCCAAAAAGCTCTTTCATAGTGCAACCTCATCCTATCGTGTTCTTTACACTCCATAGGATACCTGTCGGCCGCACCAACATACACAATCGAAAGAGATAAACCATTCCGTTAAAGATTGAATCAACAAAAAAGATTACCGGGTGCAGACCTCTTGCGGTCAACTCCCGGCAATCTTTTCTTATCGAACCTGCTCGTTCTCCTGTGCTGGCTTTTCCTCCGCAAAAAAGCGTTCCACGTTTTTCTGTGCCCGAACCAGTTCTTGCATCTCGTTCCGTGCCTTGCGGTAGTGTCCTCCATCTGTTTCGGGGTGAAGCTGCGAGGGAAATACTTCCGCAGGGTGTCGTTTTTGATGACTACCTTGTCCAGTTCATCCTTTTTTCTTCGCCCATCACGGCAAAGGCAACATCATATGAGAAATGTCCTTCCTGTGCCAGCTTTTTGAGCCGCTGCGCTTGAGAAAGGGACGGCGCATTCTGGGTGTCGTTCATTTTTTAGCAGAGAGCCGGAAACAGAGTCCCAAAGGTGCTTTATGGGGCTTCATTAGCTGGAAACGAAAATTCTGCTAATGGCATTAGCTGGCTAATTTTGGTGATAGGTTCAAAATGAAAAATGCGAAGATCGTCTTTCACATGGAAAAATGACCTTCGCATTTTCTTAAAAGGATACCCCAGACAGGATTCGAACCTGCGGTCTCCTCCTTAGGAGGGAGGCGCTTTATCCAGCTAAGCTACTGAGGCATATTATGTATTATCGTTGATTTTTTTGAAATTCAACGTGCTTGGAAACGAATATGCAGAATGATTTTCACACCGAAGTGACCGACTGCGTTGCAACCGGACCAGTGTTAAACTTGTTGCATCAAAATTTGTTGGGAAAAATCCGATTCCAGACTTTGCTTTTGATTAGAGCAATCACTTCTGCCCCCAAGGTATCAGATTGACCGAATTCTTAGGAGGCGATCGCTCTATCCAGCTGAGCTATATGGACTTATAAAAAGGGGCTTTTCCGGCATTTCTGCCCCGGATATCCGGCTGCAAAAACTCTGCCCTGCGCCGCCGGGTGTATACAGCGGCAGCGCAACAATTATAACAGAGTCTGCTGTTTTTTTCAAGCAAAGCCCCGGTGTACAGCGGATGATTCAGTTCCGATAGCAGCGGTCTTGGGTGACCAGCCAATCCTCGCAGCGGCGCTGGGCTTCTTCCAACGTGCCGCTGACGCAGTGGAACATCCGTCCCCGCAGCGAGCAGTAGGAATAGCGCAGTTTGCGGCTTCCGCTGGCGTCCTGAAAATAAACGTACCGGTCCTGTCCAGGCATCAAGTGGATCTGTTCCATGATCGTTCGCTCCTTTTCTCCCATCCGGGTCCCAAACACACAACGCTCCTATTGTATCATGTTTGTTCGATGGGGGCTATTGCTGCTTTGCCCAAAAAGACCCTTGGCTTTTTGGTGCTTCCACCCCTTGACAGACCTCTTATGACCATTGGCGGCCGCTGCCATTTCATCCCTCTCCCGAAAGATACGATTGAACCCCAGGGAAAAAAGGTGTATCATAGAGAATATGAAAAAGGTATAAAGACCGCCGGACTGCAAAGCAGCCCTGAGCGGATGGAGAGGAGCCGTCATGGCGAAAAGAACGCAAAAAAAGCCCCGCAGCAAAGGCGGATGGCTGGCGGGACGCAGTGCGACCCAAATCATCTGTGTAAGTTTTTTGGTGGTGATCGCGGCTGGTACGCTGCTGCTGACCCTGCCGATTTCCAGCCGCAGCGGGCGTCTGGGTGTACTGGATGCCATGTTCACCGCCACCAGTGCCACCTGCGTCACCGGACTGGTGGTGCGGGACACTTGGACCCAGTTTTCCGCTTTTGGACAGTTTGTACTGCTGGCGCTGATCCAGATCGGCGGTCTGGGGCTGGTTACGCTGACCAGCTTCTTTGCGCTGGCCATGCGGCGCAGGATGGGCTTCCGGGGGCTGCGCCTGCTGGGAGAGAGCGTTTCTGCAGACAGCTTCTCCCAGGCCACCCAGGTGCTAAAGGTCGTGGTAGGGCTGGCCATTGGGTTTGAGAGCCTGGGCGCCGTACTGCTGATGTTTGCTTTTGTGCCGCAGTTTGGTCTGGAGGGGATCTGGATCAGCATATTCACCTCTATATCCGCATTCTGCAACGCCGGTTTCGATTTGTTTGGCCGCTTTGGGGAATATGCCTCTCTGACCCCCTATGTAAACAACTTCTATGTACAGGCTGTGGTCATCTTTATGATCGCCGCCGGTGGTCTCGGCTTCATGGTTTGGGTGGAGCTGGGCGAATACCGCAAAAAGCGTCGTCTGTCCCTGCACGCCAAGGTCGTGCTGCTGTTCTCGGTCCTGCTCTGGCTGGGGGGTGCCGCCGCCATCGTTCTGATGGAGTGGTCCAACCCTGCCACGCTGGGTCCCTTGTCTGTGCCCGGCAAATTGATGGCCGGCCTGTTCCAATCGGTCTCCACCCGTACTGCAGGCATGAACACGGTGGACCTGGCGGCCTGCGGTCCCATTACCAAGCTGGTGATGAGCGTACTGCAATTTATTGGCGCAGCGCCTGGTTCCACCGGCGGCGGCGTAAAGGTGACCACCTTTGCCGTGCTGTTTCTGACCATCCGCAGTGTAGCCCAGGGCCGGGACGATTGTGTCATTGCCAACCACCGGATCGACCAAAAGACCGTTTACCGCTCCCTGACCATCATCACGCTGGGTGCGCTGGCCGCACTGGGCTCGGCTGTATTCGTCTACTATAACACCGCCGGGGTGGTATCGGTCATCGACTCCATTTTTGAGTCCTGCTCTGCGTTTGGCACAGTAGGTCTTTCGGTGGGTGTCACCTCTCAGCTAAATAGTGCAGCCAAGGTGCTGTATATGCTGGTCATGTTTACAGGCCGTGTCGGGCCGGTATCGCTGGCCATCAGCCTGACCTCAAAACCGGGCGACAATAAGCGGAAGATCCTGCCGGAAGGCCATATCAACGTGGGTTAAGGCAGCAAAAGGGCGCACTGCGGAGACCGCAGCGCGCCCTTTTTACTCTGCAAAGACAGCGTATTTACTGTGCGTACAGGCTTACGATATTCAGCAGCACCTGGGTAGCCTTGTCCATCCGCTCGACGGTGATGCACTCAAACACACCATGGTAATTGAATCCGCCGGTGCCCAGGTTGGGGCAGGGCAAGCCGTTCCAGCTCAGGGTAGCGCCGTCGGTGCCGCCGCGCACCGGCTCCTCCACCGGCTCCAGTCCGGCCATCTGCACCGCTTTGCGGGCAGTCTCCACCAGGTGGAAATAGGGGCGCACTGCTTCCAGCATATTGCGGTAGCTGTCCTGGATCTCCACCGCAACACTGCCAGCGCCATACTTTCCGTTCAGATAGGAAGCGATCTGGCGGAGATTATCCTTTTTGGCTTCCAGCTTGGCTGCATCGTGGTCCCGCAGGATATAATTCAGGGTCGCTGTGTTGATATCCCCCTGCATATCGCACAGGTGATAGAACCCCTGGCGGCCGTCGGTCGTCTCCGGCCGTGCCATCACAGGCAGCGCTGCATGGAATTCCATCGCCAGGTTGCAGGCATTGACCATCTTGCCCTTGGCGCTGCCTGGGTGGACCGACAGACCCCGGAGGGTGACGGTCGCATCCGCGGCATTGAAGTTCTCGTATTCGATGCCGCCCACATCGCCGCCGTCCACGGTATAGGCAAAATCGGCGCCAAAACCGGGGATATCAAACAGCAGTGCGCCTTCCCCGATCTCCTCATCCGGCGTAAAGCCGATGCACAGCTTGCCATGGGGGAGGTTTTCCGTCAGCAGGGTCTCTACTGCGGTCAGGATCTCTGCCACACCCGCCTTATCATCTGCACCCAGCAGCGTGGTGCCATCGGTCGTGATCAGGGTCTCCCCTTTCATGCTGGCCAAAAACGGGAAGGTGGATACCTTCATCACGGCACCAGTGCCCGGCAGTGTAACGTCCTTGCCGTTGTAATGCTCGTGCAGCACCGGACGCACCCCCTTACCGCTGGCATCGGGAGCGGTATCCATATGGGCGATCAGGCCCAGAGCGGGCTTGTCCTCGCAGCCAGGGGTAGCAGGCAGGCTGGCATATACATAGCCATGCTCGTCTGCATAAGCGTTCTCCACGCCTAAGCCCTTCAGCTCCTCCACCAAAAGATATGCCAGATCCAGCTCCCGTGCCGCAGAGGGGTGGTCGCCGGAATGAGGGTCGGAGGTCATGTGGACGGTCACATAGTGCAAAAGTCGTTCATAAGCGCGCATAAGTCCATACTCCTTTATCACAAATGTTGATTGAGTTTATTGTATCATTCTCAAGGGAGAAACACAATCCAGGGGAGGGGGCGCATCACCCTGTTGTCAGCACCCAATCAGCCCGTTCCGGGATGCTGTACCGGGCAAAATAACCTTCTTCCAGGGGGATCCAGCGCTGGACGAACAGGGGGTATCTCTCCCCTTCCCGGGCTTGCAGCCGCCGGGCCTGTTCCGCCGGGCTGCATCGCAAAAAGATGCGCAGGTCGTAACAGTCCGCCAGGGCCGGATGATGGGAGTAACTGCCCTCTACCAATACCACCGCCCCAGGGATACGCTCCTCCGGGGGCAGATACCGCCCCTGACGGCAGCTGTAAGCCCGGACTGTAAAGGGCTGCCCTGCCCGGGCAGGGTCCAGCACTTCTGTCCGCAGCCGGGCCAGATCCATATTTGCAGCCGGGGTGTGCATCCAATCCGGGGCGCGGCGGTCCAAAGGCAGATAATAGTCATCGGTGTGCAGCACGGTGCACCCCGGCAGACGCTGGGCCAGCTGCCCGGCCAGGGTGGTCTTTCCGCTGCCGCAGCAGCCATCCAGCCCCACCAGCACCGGCCTGTCCGAGGCCGCTGCCAGCAGGGGGGTCAGCTTCTCCATAAGGGCATCACAATAGGTAGAAACCATAGGCAGTCACAACTCTTTCTTATCATTCGATCGCATCCTAGAACAGTATAGCACGCCTGACGGAACGGGGCAACGGGTGCGCAGGCGTACATTCTGCCCAAGGGAGAGCGAACCGGAGAAAACGTCGTTGTTAGTTTGCACAAACTTCCTCTTCCTCCCCAAAAAGCATTGACAAGACGGGTTAGTTGCGGTAAACTTCTTTTCGTGAAACGAGTTAAACAGCGCTAACCCGTAAGGAGGGACACAGTATGATGCCGCTGACAATGGCAAGACCCGGCGAGAGCTTTGCGATCCGCCGGATCACAGGCAAGGATGAGGTGCGCCAGCACCTGGCAGAGCTCGGCTTTGTAATGGACAGCGAGGTAACGGTGGTCAGTGAAGTGGCCGGTAATCTGATCTTACAGGTCAAAGACAGCCGCATTGCGCTGGATCACACGATGGCAAGCCGGATCATGGTTTGATGTCCCGCCTGTGGGCAGGAGAAGGAGGATTCGTTATGAAAACACTAAAGGATGTCCCTGTGGGGCAGTGCGCTACGGTAGCCCGCCTGCACGGCGAAGGCCCTGTAAAGCGCCGGATCATGGATATGGGTGTCACCAAAGGAGTGGAGATCTATGTCCGCAAAGTCGCTCCCCTGGGGGACCCTATGGAGCTGACCGTCCGGGATTATGAGCTGACCCTGCGCCGTGCAGACGCAGAGCTGATCGAAGTGGTGTAAAGGGAGGCGGCATATGAGCATCAAAATCGCACTGGCTGGCAACCCCAACTGCGGCAAGACCACGTTATTCAATGCCCTGACCGGCTCCAACCAATATGTGGGCAACTGGCCCGGCGTTACGGTGGAAAAAAAAGAGGGCAAGCTAAAAGGGGCAGAGGATGTTTTGATCCAGGATCTGCCCGGCATCTATTCTCTCTCTCCCTACACGCTGGAGGAAGTCGTCTCCCGCAATTATCTGGTCAATGAAAAGCCGGACGCCATCCTGAACATCCTGGACGGCACCAACATCGAGCGCAACCTCTACCTGACCACCCAGCTGCTGGAGCTGGGTATCCCGGTGGTGCTGGCTGTGAACATGATGGACCTGGTACGCCGCAGCGGTGACCAGATCGACCTGGAAAAACTGGGCCAGACTCTGGGCTGCAAAGCGGTGGCCGTCAGCGCCCTGAAAGGGGAGGGCGGCATGGAGGCTGCACAGCTGGCCGCGAAAGCCGCGCGGGAAGAACAGCCCGGCCAGCATCCCCATGTATTCACCGGCAGTGTAGAGCACGCTTTGGCTCATATCGAAGAGTCCATCCAGGATCAAGTAGAACCTCGCTTTCTGCGCTGGTATGCGGTCAAGCTGTTTGAACGGGATGAGAAGGTGCAGCAAGAGCTGTCCCTGCCCGCAGACCAAATGGCCCATATTGACCAGCATATCCAGGACTGTGAGCAAGAGATGGAGGACGATGCCGAAAGCATCATTACCAACCAGCGGTATGCCTATATCCAATCCGTCGTATCCCGCTCGGTGTGCAAAAAGCCCCGGGCGCAGCATATGACCATCTCGGATAAGGTGGATCGTATCGTGACCCACCGGGTGCTGGCACTGCCCATCTTTGCCCTGGTCATGTGGCTGATCTATGCACTTTCCATGGGCACCTCCCTTGCGGATGGAGGCATTGGTATCGGCACCTTTGCCACCGACTGGACCAACGATGTTCTGTTTGGAGAGTGGGTCCCTGGCATTGTGGGCGGCTGGCTGGAAAGCCTGGGTGTGGCTGGCTGGCTCAGCAGCCTGATCCTGGACGGCATCGTAGCTGGTGTAGGCGCTGTGCTGGGTTTTGTACCCCAGATGCTGGTACTGTTCTTGCTGCTCTCCATTCTGGAGGATGTGGGTTATATGGCCCGCGTTGCCTTTATCATGGACCGTATCTTCCGCCGGTTCGGCCTGTCCGGCAAGAGCTTTATCCCTATGCTGGTGGGCACCGGCTGCGGCGTGCCGGGTGTGATGGCATCGCCGCATGACCATTATGACCACCTGCTTTATCCCCTGCGGCGCTAAGATGCCCATTATCGGCTTGTTTGCCGGTGCACTGTTTGGCGGCTCCAGCTTGGTAGCCGTATCCGCCTATTTTATCGGCATGGCTGCCATTGTAGTGTCCGGTATTATCCTGAAAAAGACCCGGCTGTTTGCAGGCGAGCCGGCACCTTTTGTCATGGAGCTGCCCGCCTACCATCTGCCCGCCTGGGGCAACGTACTGCGTGCTGCCGGTGAGCGGGGCGGTTCCTTTATCCGCCGCGCTGGCAGCGTGATCCTGCTGTCCACCATTTTGCTGTGGTTCCTCCAGAGCTTTGGCTTTGAGGGCGGACAGTTCGGCATGGTGGAAAACAGCGATGCCTCCCTGCTGGCAGCTGTAGCCGGTGTCATTGCACCGGTATTCGCCCCCCTGGGCTTTGGCGATTGGAAACCCACCGTGGCCACCTTTACCGGTTTGATCGCCAAAGAAAACGTCGTTGGCACCCTGGGTGTGTTGTATGGCTTTGCTGAAGTAGCCGAGGAAGGCGAAGAGATCTGGGCGAACATTGCCGCCGACTTTACTCCGCTGGCTGCCTACAGCTTTATGATCTTCAACCTGTTGTGCGCCCCCTGCTTTGCCGCTATGGGTGCGATCAAGCGGGAGATGAACAGCCCCCGCTGGACGGTTTTGGCCATTGGTTATATGTGCCTGCTGGCTTACTGTTCTTCCTTGGTGGTGTATCAGCTGGGCGGCCTGATCACGGGTGAGATCGGCTTCAGCTTCTTCACCGCAGCAGCCATCGCTGTGCTGGCTTTTGGCCTGTGGATGCTGCTGCGTCCCGCCCCCAAACATGACCTGAAACAAAATCACCGCACCGCTGTGGGGGCTTCGTCCCGCAGCTGATAGTGCAGACAAAAAACAAGAAAGGAGCGTGTCCGCTCTATGATGGATTTTATCGCCGCAAATTTTAACCTGCCCACCGTATTGATCGCCTTGTTGGTGATAGCCGGTATCCTGCTGGCTGTGCGCAGCGTCCGGCGTTCCGGTGGCTGCAAGTGTTCTGGCAACTGCGGCAGTTGTTCCGGATGTTCGGGCAGCTGCTCCTGTCACAACTCCTCCTCTGCACCGAAAAAGTGACCCGCAACTAAAAAAAACAGGCAGTTCCTAGAACTGCCTGTTTTTTTGCGTCACAAAACTTTCTCCAAGCCGCTCAATCAAAAAGGAAGATCTCCTCGATCGGCGCCCCGACTGTCCGGGAGATATCCACGGCCAGGCGCAGCGAAGGGTTATACTGGGCTTTTTCCAGCCGCATGATCGTCTCCCGCCGAACCCCTACCATCTGCGCCAGCTGCTCCTGGGTCAGACCTTTTGCCTGTCGAAACAGCTTCAGTCTACATGCAAACTCTGCCATGGTTCACTCTCCACTCTCCTGAGAGTCATGATCGTAACGGTACAGCAGATAACATCACCAAGGATGTTTTGTGTCAACCATTTGCAAAAATAAAAAGCCGCAAAGAGAAACCCCCTCTGCGGCTTTTTCGAATATAAGGACAGCGCTACCTGGCCATGAGCGCCTATGGCAACCTAACAGACAACAACTTCCTGCAAGGCTTCAAAAGAACGCTATGCATCGTGTCGTCCTTTTAGATTATACCATATTTTAGCCTATTATTCCATTCTATTTCCTGTATTTTTCAAATATTATACTCTATTTTTTCCTAAAGTTTGCAGTGTAAGTTACAAAATAAAAAGAGCCTTTCTGAAACAGAAAAGCTCTTTTTATGGTGCACCTCCAGGGACTCGAACCCTGGGTCCACTGATTCAGAGAGCAAGCCGCCGGTTCGTCTTAATTTATGGAAGTTTCGATTCATCGTCATTTTTAATCAAAACAACGTGATTTTCCGCCCGGTAATTTCTGCATTCTTTGTCAGATTTTACAGTGAAAAGTGCCTTTTGCACGTTTTGAAACCGTGCAGAAACCGTGCACTTACTCTCCGACAAACAAAATCACTCTCTCCCCCACCGGCTTGATGGCATTGGTTTGAGTGGCCGTATCCGTCCTTTAATCGCACCGCTCTAGCTTCTTTGCCTTTGCAAAGAACCCCCACAGAAGGGCCGTGCATCCCACCATGCAGGCAGGCATGATGAGGAAGGAGGTCCGGTAGCCGATGGCATCCACCAAGCTGCCAAACACGGCATTGAAGAGGATATCCGCCAGCGAAGCCACACTCAGCACCAGACCCGATGCAGAGGAAGCTGCGTGACTAGGCCAGTATCGCGGGATCAGCATGACAAGGGTCGGATACAGGATGGAAAACAGCAGACCGCTGACTGCCAGGAGCCACAGACCCGGTGCACCCAGCAGAACGCCCGCAGTGTACAGAACCGCAGCGCTTGTGGCGAAGAGCCGCAGGCAGTGGTAGATGCCCAGCTTATCCACCAGACTGCTCAGCACCAGACGCCCCACCATCACACAGCCGAAGAAAACGGCGGTGAAATTTGCCGCCTGTCCCATGGGAACTTCCAGTGCATTGGTAGCATAGCTCACCAGCCAGTTCATAATGCCATGTTCTGCAATGAAATACAGGCCGATGATCAGCACCAACGACAGAAATGCCGGACAGCTCATGATCTCCTTGGGCGATACCTTCCCCTCCGTTTTGTGCTCCTGCACTTCCGGCATCGGAAACAGTACAAACAAAACCATGGCAGCTACGCCAATGGCCAGCAGTCCCCATGCCACGGTGTGCCAGCTGGAAATATCCGTAGCCCAGTTGCCAATGATGCTCTGGCTGCCGCTGGTGCCAATGCCCTGAATGAAGAACAGGAAGTTCACAAAAAAGCCGGGCGCAACAGCAAACATACCGGTCGTGATCAGGTTCATGTTGGTGTTCAGCAGCGTGGATGTTCCCATAGCAAAAAACATTCCCACAAGCAGCAGCAGATAGGAGTCCGTGATGGCAAACAGCAGCATGGCTGCGCTCCACAAAAAGGTATACAGCAGCATGGCCTTGCGGCGGCCCAGAATATCCACCCCGAAGCCGCCGACGGCCAGAAACACGAGGTTGCCGATGTAGCTTACGGTGACGATCTGGGACAACTGGGCGGTACTCAGCTGGAAGTGGTCAGAGAAGATAGTGGAAAAAATACCCCGCATGGCATCGTTCGCGCCCAGACCCACCATCAGGATCAGGAACGCGGCAAACGTGATGATGTTCTTTTTCTTATTCATTGGTTTATCCCTCAAAAGAAGCCGCCGCCCGGCCCGACCCGGCAAAAGGGGCCAGCGCCGATGCGGCGGCTTGCTCATTATCGATAGGCGGCTCAGCCCAGTTCGATGCTCTGGTACTCCGGGGCGGCAGCCTCAGCAGTCAGACCCATGGTCTGCACGTTGGTGCAGTTCTGAGTAAGAAGCGCCTGTGCGAAGTCCGAACGGTCCTCGCCTGCAAAGCCCAGCGTGGAGTTCCGGACGGTGACGCCATCTACCCAGCGCAGGAACATGGCTGCACTCTTCTGATGCAGCATGCCTTCCTTTTCAGGCGGAATGGGACGCAGGTCGTACATTCCGCGCTCCCACTTGCTGGTAGCTTCCAGACAGACGTTGACATTTTCAAACAGAACGTCCTTGATGTGATTCTCTTCGTTGCCGGAGAGGAACACACCGTTCTCACCCTTGCAGGTGACGTTGAAGAAGCGGACATTCTCGATGCTGCCGCTGTGGGTGTTAGCGTTCCGGTCGTGGGTCGTCATCACGATGGGTTCTGCGCAGCCCCACCAGCACTCAGCAAAGCGGCGGGTCTCGATCATGATGTTGGAGAAGCTCACGTTCCGCACACAGCCGCCGTCGCGAATCTGGATGGACAGACCCCGGTTGCTTCCGGTGATGATGCAGTTATCCACCAGAATATTCTCAAAGTCTGCCACGCCCTCCGTGCCGATCTTGATCGCGGCACTGGTAGAGGTCAGCGTGCAGTTGGAGATGATGACGTTCTTGGTGGGGCCGTACTCGTTGTTGCCTGCTGTGGTCTTGAGGCAGATGCAGTCATCTGCACACTGGACATGGCAGCCGATGATCCGCACATTGGTGGAGTGATCTGGATCGATACCGTCGGAGTTGGTGCAGTCCAGCGGGTTCAGCACCCGGATGTTGGAGATCAGCACATCGTTGCATCCGGCAGGGTGCAACGTCCAGAACGGAGAGTTTTGCAGTGTCACGTCATGGAACGAGATGTGGTTGCAGTGCTCCACATACACCATGGTGGGACGGGGGTAGAAATCACCGTTGAAGTAGTAACGGCTTGCCCGCTTCATAAAGGCATAAACATTGCCGTCCACTGCGCCCTGACCCGTGATGGAGAAGTTGTCTGCATCCTTGGCGTGAATAAAGGTGTAGGCCGGCTTTGCCACCGGGCGGTCCACGGCCTTTGCGCCGGAAACTGCCGCCACCGATGCGTCATCGCCATTGGGGTTGAAATAGGTGGAGATATCGGAGTGTGCTTTCAGAAGAGCTCCCTGTTCCAGATGTAGCTCTACGTTGCTTTTCAGCTCGATAGAACTGGAATAGTAGGTATGACCGCCCTCCAGTACAACGCGGCCGCCGCCTGCTGCGTTGCAGGCATCAATGGCAGACTGGATTGCAGCGGCATCATTGGTTGCGCCATCGCCGACAGCGCCATACTTGGTGACTGAATAAACCATGAAAACTTACTCCTTTTCGCATTATCAGACTGCGCCGAACAGGGTGGGCAGAGCCATGGAGAACCAAGGCACATAAGCTACCAGCATCAGCGCCACAAAGATCGCGGCATAGAACGGCAGGATCGGTTTGATCATGTCCTCCATATCCATATCTGCCACCGAGCAGCCGCTGAACAGTGCGCTGCCAACGGGCGGGGTGATGTTGCCGATACCCAGGTTCATGACCATCATGATACCGAAGTGGATGGGGTCCATACCGAAGGACTGGACAACGGGCAGGAAGATCGGGGTGAAGATCAGGACAGCCGGGGTGATGTCCATGAAGCAGCCAACCACCAGCAGCACAAGGTTGATGATGAGCAGGATAACATACTTATTGCTGGAAACGCTGATCAGTGCGTTGCCGATGGCGCTGGGCAGGCCGGTGAAGCTCATAACAAAGCTCATGACGTTGGAGCCGGCGATCAGGAACATGATGACAGCGGTGGTCTCGCAGGCGTCCAGCAGGATCTTGGGCAGATCCTTGATCTTGATGCTGCGGTAAACAACGACGGACAAGAACAGGGTGTAGGCAACAGCCACGGCCGCGGACTCCGTTGCAGTGAAGATGCCGGACATAACGCCGCCGACGATGATGACGATCAGCAGCAGGCTGGGGATGGCGTCCACGAAGTACTTGAAGAAAACGGAAGCCGGAACCTTACCAGCAGTGGGATAGTGGTTCTTCTTTGCGATGATATACGCCACCACCATGCAGGCCAGTGCCCACATCAGGCCGGGGATGTAGCCGGACATGATCATACCCACCACAGAGCAGCCAGCCAGCACCGGATAGATGATCAGGATGCCGGAAGGAGGAATGATCAGACCGGTAGGTGCGGAAGCGATGTTGACGGCAGCGGCAAACTTTTTATCGTAGCCTTCCTTCTCCTCCATGGGGATCAGAACGCCGCCGATAGCAACGGAGGCTGCAACGGAGGAACCGGACAGAGAGCCGAACAGCGTGTTGCCCAGAATATTGGTGTGCGCCAGACCGCCAGGGATGCGGCCGACCAGAATTTTTGCGAAATCGATCAGTTTCTGTGCGATACCGCCGGTATTCATCAGAACACCGCAGAGGATGTAGAACGGGACAGCCAGCAGCGAGAAGCTGTCAACGCCGCCCACCATGCGCTGACTGGCAACGAAGGTGCCCAGATCCAGAGACAGGGTGGAGGCCATGGTCACGACCGACGAAATGATGATACTGACCGAGACCGGAACGCTCAGCGCCAGCAGCAGCGCAAACGTGCCAATCAGGAGCAGACCGACTTGAAAAGTACCCATTTTAGGTTCGTCCTCCTTTTTATGCTTCTTTGGCAGTCTCTGCCTTGGGGCCTTGCTTCATATCGCGCAGGTCCTCACCGATGAAGATGAGCGCATAGAAGATGAACAGGATGGCACCCACAGGGACGCTGGCGTAGATCAGGGGCATGGGCAGCTGCAGCGCAGCGCTCAGCTGATCCGCAGCGGTGTTGACAAGGCGCGTGCCGCCGCCGATCATGACAACAACGCAGAACAGGATGACCATAGCCTGCACAAAGATATCCAGGATCTTCTGGCCCTTGAAGGACAGACGCTTGCTCAGCGCGGTGATTGCCAGATGCTTGTGGCGGCCGTATGCGTAAGCACCGCCCACCATGGTCACCCAGATCAGCAGATAACGCAGCGCTTCTTCGGTCACGGTGCTGGGGTTGTTCAGGACGTAGCGGGTGATGACCTGCCAGCAGACAGCAATGACCATGACACCCATGATAGTGGTGCTGAGTACCTGAATGATCTTATCGATCAGGCTGCGGAATTTAACGATCAACATGATATGCTTCCCTCCTCATCAAGCCTGTACATAGGACAGGAAGTCCTCGTAATAACGGGCATTGTCGGCGCTCTTGGCACAGAACTCGTCGCGCAGGGACTGGGTAGCCTCGATAAAGGCCGTCTTGTCGATGGTGTAGAATTGGACGCCCATCTCCTTGGCGCCGTCGATGTTCTCCTGCACCAGATCCTGCCATACGGCCTCGTGTGCTTCGTTGCCCTGGGTCATGCCGTTTACGATGGCACTCTGCTCGGCCTCGTCCAGACTTTCCCAAGTCTCGGTGGAGATGATCACGATATCGGGCACCATCTGATGCTGGGTGTAGGTGTAGCTCTTGCAGACTTCACCGTGGCCGTCCTGCACCAGAACTGTCTCGTTGTTCTCTGCGCCGTCAATAATGCCCTGCTGTAGACCGGTGTAGGTCTCGCCGCTGGACATGGGCGTTGCACTGCCGCCCATGGCACGGATCATGGCAATGGACGTGGGGCTGTCCTGGGTGCGGATCTTCAGACCCTTCAGGTCTGCGGGGCCTTCACAGGGGCCGTCTTTGGTGGTGTAGATGCTGCGGGAGCCGGAATCGAACCAGCCGATGGCAAAGAAACCCTGATCGTAGGTGCTCTTGAAGATCTCCTGCACCGCTTCGCTCTGGTTCATAACGGCAAAATACTGCTCGGTGCTCTCGAACACATACGGCATCGAGAAGATGGCGTATGCGCTGTTGAACTGCTCCATGCTGGAAGCTGAGACCTTTGCAATATCCAGAACGCCGGCCTTGACCAGCTGGATCATTGCTGCGTTGTCGCCCAGCTGACCATTGGGGTAAACGCTGAAGGTCAGGTCGGATTCAGCAGACGCAACTTCCGTCATCTTCTGCAGTCCAACGTTGACCGGGTGAGCTTCGCTGTGGCTGTGTGCCACCAGCAGATGCTTGGAGTTCAGGCCGTCTGAAACCGAGCCGCTGCATCCGGTGAGCGACAGGCTTGCGCCTACGGCAGCAAGACCTGCAGCAGCCAGAAAGCTGCGGCGAGTGATACGTCTTGTTCCTATCATGATTGACATCTCCAGTTTTCTTTGTTTGATTGACTGCGTACAAAACCGGTTTTGATCTCCTGTCGGTCAGAGTGAAATTTATCCCTTCCGCAAAGGGCTTCAGGCTGCGCGGTCCCTACCATTTCCGTTCTGCCACGTGCAACAGGCTTTCTGTCAATAAAAATAGCGCAAACTCGTTGTAATGTACAGGCCTTTTTTGGCGAAAACCTTGCATTTCTTGGTATAATCAGGTCTTTTTTGCAAAATTATTGTCATTTGTTGGTCAAAACATTGCATATGTTGGTGCACCATGTTATGATGAACTAGCCCAAAAGAATTTTGTGACCGGAGGTATTTTTCTGTGAAAGTCATTAAAACCGATAAACATTACATGGCCGAACCGGATTTTGAGATCGACCATTACAAGGATGCCAGCTATCCTCCGGTCGCTTCTCATTACCATGAATTCTATGAGATTTTTCTCTTTGTCAGCGGAAATGTGGATTATGTCGTCCACGACAAAATGTTCCGACTCAAGCCGGGAGACCTGTTGATCATCCCACCTGCCATTATGCACCACCCCATCTTCCGGGACTTTGAGATCCCCTACGAGCGGTATGTGTTGTGGCTCAGTCCTCCGGCTTTTGATACCATGAAAAAGATCGATTCGGACATCGATTACTTTCTCCGTCCAGGTCATGCAAAAACATTTTTGATTCGGGATAGTGTGGACAGCTCCCGCGCCCGGTTCGGGCAGTTTGAAGCCCTGACCCACGCTTACCGGGAGGAAAGCCTGTGTTATCACAGCGAGGGCATGGCCGATATCCTCCGCATCCTCATCGGCATCAACCGTTCCTTGTATAATCGAGAGCACGTTTTTGCCAAGGCGCAGAAACCAAGCGTCCTGAGCAACGCCCTGCATTATATCGATTTGAACCTCCGCGGTGATCTTTCACTGGACACGGTCGCAAAGGCGCTTTTCATCGATAAATACAATTTTTCCCACATGTTCAAGCAGAATATGCAGATCAGCTTTTACCAGTATGTCATCCAGCAGCGGCTGCTGGATGCCAAACGGCTGCTGATGAAAAAAGAGCCGATTTCTTCCATCCCGGCCAAATGCGGTTTTTCTGATTATAACGCCTTTTACCGCTCCTTCAAAAAGAATTACGGCGTCAATCCGCGCGAATATGTCGCTTACCACATGAAGGCGATCCACGGTGAAGTCGGCGGCTTATCCCTTGATATCGACCACCAGAGCGCAGAATCCTGATATGTTCCGCTGATTTCCGTCATTTTTATAAAATTGCAGCCTTTTGTCAGGTGAAAGTATATCGCCGTGCCAATCATCGGATGTTCCTCGCCATCGGTAAAGCCATAACGATATGGGGGGGGCAAATCCAAAACCGTAGCCCGCTGAGAAAATACCTTCTTTAAGAAGTCTTCGATTTCAGGGTTCAAAGAGAATTGATCGGTAATTTGCTTTGCTTCCGCCACATAGGAAACCAGGCTGTTTATGGCGGACGGCTCGCTGGACTTCGGACAGAGAAAAGATTTGTTCCATCAGCTCTGTCCTTTCGGTGCGTGTGAGGTCTTTGATCTCCGGAGCAAGGCTCTCAACCGTGCCTCCCAGATTGGGTGCGTTTCTTTCGCT
>OKSP01000656.1_pt1 | contig 18415 bp, 17 predicted proteins | sample 2434041 | NCBI WGS metagenome assembly OKSP01 (sample SAMEA3879593, study PRJEB24766) | human gut metagenome | biome: human-associated habitat; feature: feces | place: USA | collected 1985/1987
TTGGTGACGCTGTAGAGTCCGGTGATGTATTAGCTACCATGAACTAGGAACATATACGACTGGTATTCTAATTAATCATTGGAGGTTACAACATGAGCTATATTGCTGAAACATTAGGAAATCTCCTGCAGCAGACCGCGTTCTTTAACCTGACCTGGGGAAACTACGTAATGATCGCTGTTGCTTGTGGATTCCTGTATCTGGCTATTGCAAAAGAGTTTGAGCCTCTGCTTCTGGTTCCGATTGCATTTGGTATGCTGCTGGTGAATATCTATCCGGACATTATGGCAAACCCGGAAGATATGTCCAATGGTGTAGGTGGACTTCTTCATTATTTCTACATCCTTGATGAGTGGAGTATCTTACCATCCCTGATCTTCATGGGTGTAGGTGCCATGACAGACTTCGGTCCGCTGATCGCAAACCCGATCAGCTTCCTGATGGGTGCTGCAGCACAGCTTGGTATCTATGCAGCTTACTTCCTTGCAATCTTCCTTGGATTCAACGGAAAAGCAGCAGCAGCTATCTCCATCATTGGTGGTGCTGACGGCCCGACTTCCATTTTCCTTGCAGGTAAACTTGGACAGTCTGCACTGATGGGACCGATCGCAGTGGCAGCATATTCCTATATGTCACTGGTTCCGATCATCCAGCCGCCTATCATGAAACTCTGCACAACAGAGAAAGAACGTAAGATCAAAATGGATCAGCTTCGCCCGGTTTCCAAACTGGAGAAGATCCTGTTCCCGATCGTTATCACAATCGTTGTCTGCCTGATTTTGCCTACAACAGCTCCGCTGGTTGGTATGCTCATGCTTGGTAACCTGTTCAGAGAGTGCGGTGTTGTAAAACAGCTGACAGAAACAGCTTCCAATGCCCTGATGTATATCGTAGTTATCCTTCTGGGTACATCCGTAGGTGCTTCCACAAGTGCAGAAGCATTCTTAAACGCAGATACTCTGAAGATCGTAGTTTTAGGTCTTGTTGCATTCGCAATCGGTACATTCGGCGGATGTATGCTTGGTAAACTGCTCTGCAAACTGACTCATGGAAAGATCAACCCGCTGATCGGTTCCGCAGGTGTATCCGCAGTACCTATGGCAGCCCGTGTATCCCAGAAAGTGGGTGCAGAGGCAGATCCTACAAACTTCCTTCTGATGCACGCAATGGGCCCGAACGTTGCCGGTGTTATCGGTACAGCCGTAGCAGCCGGAACATTCATGGCTATTTTCGGTGTATAATTGAATGAAATGAGTTCCCTGCTTTTATTGCGGATGCAATAAGCAGTGGAACAGCTATTCGATATAGAGCCACAGGGTATGACAACTGTCTGAACCCTGAAGTAATATTGGCTGAGTTATTGAGAACAAAATGATCAGTAACGAACAAACTATAAAGGAGATTTAATAATGGCAGAATTAGAGAAAAAACCTGTTAAAATTGTGGAAACCATTCTCCGTGATGCTCATCAGTCCCAGATCGCAACACGTATGACCACAGAACAGATGCTTCCGATCGTAGATAAACTTGATAAAGTCGGCTATCACGCAGTAGAGTGCTGGGGTGGTGCAACATTCGATGCATCCCTTCGTTTCCTTCATGAAGATCCATGGGAAAGACTTCGTAAATTACGTGACGGCTTCAAAAACACAAAACTTCAGATGCTTTTCCGTGGACAGAACATCCTTGGATACCGTCCATATGCAGATGACGTTGTAGAATACTTCGTACAGAAATCTGCTGCAAACGGAATCGACATCATCCGTATTTTTGACTGCCTCAATGACCTTCGTAACCTGCAGACAGCAGTAAGCGCTGCAAACAAAGAGAAGGCTCATGCACAGGTAGCTCTTTCCTACACATTAGGAGATGCTTACACACTGGAATACTGGACAGACATTGCAAAACGTATTGAAGATATGGGCGCTGATTCCATCTGTATCAAAGATATGGCAGGTCTTCTCCTTCCAAACAAAGCTACAGAGCTTGTAACAGCATTAAAAGAAACAGTTAAGATCCCGATCGACCTTCATACACATTACACCTCAGGTGTAGCTTCCATGACTTACTTAAAAGCAGTAGAAGCAGGTGTGGATATCATTGATACAGCAATGTCTCCATTTGCACTGGGAACATCCCAGCCTGCAACAGAGGTTATGGTTGAGACATTCAAGGATACACCATACGACACAGGATTTGATCAGAAGCTTCTCTCCGAGATCGCTGACTACTTCCGTCCGATCCGTGACGAAGCTCTTGACAGCGGACTGCTCAATCCGAAGAACCTTGGTGTTAACATCAAGACTTTACTGTACCAGGTACCGGGCGGTATGCTCTCCAACCTGACTTCCCAGTTAAAAGAACAGCACGCAGAAGACAAATTCTACGATGTTCTCGAGGAAGTTCCGCGTGTACGTAAAGACCTTGGTGAACCGCCACTTGTTACTCCGTCTTCACAGATCGTTGGTACACAGGCTGTATTCAACGTACTTATGGGCGAGAGATACAAAATGGTTACAAAAGAAACAAAAGATATCCTGTTAGGAAAATACGGCGCAACTGTAAAACCGTTTAATCCGGAAGTACAGAAGAAGTGCATCGGCGATGAGAAACCGATCACATGCCGTCCTGCAGACCTTCTTGACAACGAGCTTGAGAAACTTGAGAGCGAAATGGCTCAGTATAAGGAACAGGATGAAGACGTATTAACATACGCACTGTTCCCACAGGTAGCTATGGACTTCTTCAAATACCGTCAGGCTCAGAAAACAAAAGTTGACGAGAAAGCAGCTGACAAAAAGAACGGAGCATATCCTGTATAATTGATCAGTAATTAAATATGTCCAAACGAAAAAAGGAGCTTGCGTAAGCAGGCTCCTTTGCGTTATTATGAAAGAATATGATACCCGGGAATATAATGTGCCAATGGGTATATGCTGCCAGTGGTACATATCTATATTGATCTTAGTGAAGCGGAAACGTGGAACTATGATGAAATAGACAATCTGCAGGGTAAAATAAATACAGGAGAATATTCCATGAGCAAAGTTATAATAATCGGCGGCGGAGCTGCCGGAATGATGGCAGGGGTTTTTGCAGCCCGTAATCATCATGAAGTTCATATATTAGAGAAGAACGAGAAACTGGGAAAGAAAGTCTTCATCACAGGAAAAGGCAGATGCAATGTGACAAATGCCTGCGACACAGAAGAACTCTTTCCTGCAATGATGAGCAATCCCAAGTTCCTCTACAGCAGTTTCTATTCATTTACCCCTCAGGATGTAATGGAGTTCTTTGAGAAAGCAGGTGTCCCTCTGAAGGTAGAGCGTGGAAACAGAGTATTCCCACAGTCTGACCATTCTTCAGACATCATCCGCGCTCTGGAGCGTGAGCTGAAGAAAGCAGGAGCAAAGATTCATCTTCACACTGCTGTGCAGGAAATCGTAAAGAAACCTGTAACAGATTCGGCAAATACCCTGGAATCAGAAGCTACATTAACAGAATCAGGATCTGGTGCAGGAAAAGGCAGAAAAGGAAAAAAATCACCTGACATACCGCAGGAGAAGATCACAGGAGTCATCCTTACAGATGGAACCTTCATGGAAGGAGATGCAGTCATCGTGGCAACCGGTGGATTCTCTTATCAGAGTACAGGCTCCACAGGTGACGGATACCGCTTCGCAAGAGAACTGGGACTGAAAGTCACGGACATTGCTCCCTCCCTTGTGCCATTAAAGACAAAAGAAGACTATGTCCCTAAGCTTCAGGGACTTTCCCTTAAGAACACAGGACTCACCATAAAGAATGGAAAGAAAGTACTCTATGAGGATTTCGGAGAGATGATGTTCACCCATTTCGGAGTCACAGGCCCCATGATCCTCTCCGCCAGTGCCCACATCGGTGCAAAACTGGCAAAAGCACCAAACGGCGAACTGTCCGCATATCTGGATCTGAAGCCTGCACTCACCAGAGAACAACTGGATGCCAGGATCCTGCGTGAATTTGAAGCAGGACCAAACAAACAGTTCAAGAATGTGATTGGCGTACTTTTCCCGTCATCTCTGACTCCGGTAATGCTGGAACTGGGTGGAATCCCCGCAGAGAAGAAAATCCACGACATCTCCAGAGAAGAACGCCAGCATTTCATTGATATAATAAAAGCATTTCCGTTCACCATCACGGGGATGGGCGAGTTCAAAGAAGCCATCATTACCAGAGGCGGTGTCTCTGTCAAAGAGATCAACCCGGGCACAATGGAATCAAAGAAAATATCAGGTCTTTACTTCGCAGGTGAGGTACTGGATCTGGACGCAGTGACAGGTGGATATAACTTACAGATTGCCTGGTCTACCGCATATCTGGCAGCGCAGGCGATACAGTAAGCAAATTAAGCAATTACACAAAATAATGCAATCAGGACAGTTCGGCAGAGTGCGAAGGACAAGGAAGATATCTGTAGGCGTGCTGATGCACGACAAAGATATCTGACGCAGGACTTCACGCTATGATGGACTGGATTGCCTGCAGTATTTTATGGAATTGCTATATAACTATGATATGATTCGACTATACATTATTAAATAATAGAAACAGGAGGAATCACAAAAATGGGATGTAACATAGCCATCGACGGACCTGCAGGAGCAGGTAAGAGCACCATCGCAAAGAAAGTAGCGAAAGAATTATCATTTATCTATGTAGATACAGGAGCCATGTACAGGGCAATGGCTTTATATCTTTTGAACCATGGCGTAAACGGAGAAAATCAGGAAGAGATCGAAGCCGTATGTTCCGGCGCTGACATCTCCATCGAATACAAAAACGGAGAACAGATTGTCATCCTCAACGGAGAGAACGTAAATGCTATGATCCGCACCGAACAGGTAGGAAACATGGCATCCAAAAGCTCCGCAAACCCGAAAGTCAGAGCCCACCTTCTGAAACTTCAGAGAACTCTGGCAGAGAAAAACGACGTAGTCATGGACGGCAGAGATATCGGCACAACCATCCTTCCAAACGCAGAAGTAAAAATCTACCTCACAGCAAGCGCAGACACCAGAGCAAAAAGAAGAGCCCTGGAATATGAACAGAAGGGAGAATCCTTCGACCTGGACCAGATCCGAAAAGACATCATCGAGCGCGACGAACGCGACATGAACCGCGAAATCTCCCCTCTGAAACAGGCAGACGACGCAGTGCTTGTAGATTCCTCGGAAATGGGAATTGATGATGTTGTCAATGCAATTCTTAATGTATATAAAGAAAAGGTGCAGAAATGATCAGATAACTGCCTGTAGTTCATCAGAAGATGACACACGCAAAGATATCTGACACAGGATTTCACGCTCTGATGAGTTGGATTAAGATACATTATTTCAGAGGATTGCTATAAATTCCAGAAGAATGGCAATGAATATAAATTAAGAGGATTAGTAATGAAAGTAAAAGTAGCAGAAACAGCAGGCTTCTGCTTCGGCGTCAAACGTGCAGTGGACAAAGTCTACGAGCTGATCGACACAGAACAGAAACCAATCTTCACTCTGGGTCCGATCATCCACAATGAAGGCGTAGTAGCGGATCTGGAAGCCCGTGGCGTCCACGTTATCACAGAAGCAGACCTGGATTCCCCGGATGACACCCTGCAGAACGGAACAGTAGTCATCCGCTCTCACGGCGTAGGCAAACCCATCTACGATAAGCTGAAAGAAAAAAATATCTCCTACGTAGATGTTACCTGCCCCTTCGTCCTGAAAATCCACAGGATCGTGGAAAAAGAAAGCCTTGCAGGAAACCACATCATCATCATCGGCGACAAAGACCACCCCGAAGTACAGGGCATCTGCGGCTGGTGTCAGGGGCCGTACACGGTGATCAGAAACAAAGAAGAAGCCGAAGCATTTGTACCCCCAAAAGGCAAAAAAATAAGTATTGTGTCCCAGACGACATTTAATTACAACAAATTTAAAGATTTAGTTGAAATTCTTTGCAAAAAGAGGTATGATAATAATGTTTTAAATATTCTCAATATTTTAAACACTATTTGTAATGCTACCGAAGAACGGCAGAGAGAAGCAAAAAACATAGCCGGAGAGGTAGACACTATGTTGGTCGTAGGCGGCCGGCACACATATTCGATATTCAGGTTCAGGTCTACTGTTACAACTCCTTCGAGTACAGTAACCTTAACACCTCTGGAAAGATTCTTCATTCCAAGTTTGCTTACCAGTTCGTTTGTGATATTGCCTGCCATGGAAGCAACTCCGTTTACTTCCGTAGCAGCAAGTCCGGCAATGATAGCGACCACTTCATCTGCAATCTGGACCTCACCAATGCCTCCTAAATCCTGTATTTTATATGTTATTCTTTTCTCTGCCATCTGAAAACCTCCTGAGGGATTCTTTAATCTTTGTTCATTATACCAAATCGACAGATAAATGAAAAGGGTTATTTGCTGAATTCCGTTAATATTAAGCCAGGATTTCTGTCCTCTGTCATACCCACACTCCAGGAATTTACAAAGAGGAGCAGCGGATTTCCCTTAAGATCAGTAACTTTTTTCATATCAGAAGTTCCAATGATCTTATCCACTTTTACTTCTTCTTTATTTGCGATCCAGCGAATATGTTCATATGGAAGTGTTTCCAGACGGATATCTACATTATATTCATTTTCCAGACGATATTTCAGAACATCAAACTGCAGGACACCTACAACACCTACAATAATTTCTTCCATACCGGTATTAAACTCCTGAAAAATCTGAATAGCACCTTCCTGCGCGATCTGATTGATACCTTTAACAAACTGTTTTCTCTTCATAGTATCAATCTGACGGACTCTTGCAAAATGTTCCGGTGCAAATGTAGGAATACCTTCGAATGCAAACTTTTTACCGGGTGCACAGATTGTATCTCCGATGGAAAAGATACCCGGGTCAAAAACACCGATAATATCTCCGGCATATGCCTCATCTACCACATGGCGGGATTCTGCCATCATCTGCTGTGGCTGAAGCAGACGCATCTTTTTATCACCCTGCACATGATATACTTCCTGGGAAGCGTCAAATTTACCGGAACAGATTCTCATAAATGCGATTCTGTCTCTGTGTGCCTTGTTCATGTTTGCCTGGATTTTAAATACAAACGCTGAGAAATCATCATCCATGGGGTCAATTTCCCCAATGTCAGACACTCTCGGAAGCGGTGATGTTGTCATCTTCAGGAAATGTTCCAGAAATGTTTCCACACCGAAGTTTGTCAGCGCAGATCCGAAGAATACAGGTGTCAGCTTACCTTTGCTCACCAGCTCCTGATCAAAATCTGCACTTGCGCCGTCCAGAAGCTCAATCTCGTCCAGAAGCTGTGCTTTCTGCTCCGGATCCATAATCTCATCTGCCCGGCTGTCACTTAACGGGATTTCCTCGATCACACCTTCTTTGGTACCTTTCTGTGTATCAGAGAAGGTAAGTATTTTCTCTGTATTACGGTCATAAACACCGCGGAATTTTTTTCCGGAACCGATTGGCCAGTTGATCGGGCAGGTTGCGATGCCAAGTTCTTTCTCAATCTCATCAAGAAGGTCAAATGTGTCGTTTGCATCGCGGTCCATCTTATTGATAAATGTAAAAATCGGGATATGGCGCATTACGCAGACCTTGAACAGTTTTCTGGTCTGTGCCTCCACACCCTTGGAACCGTCGATTACCATGACTGCAGAATCTGCTGCCATCAGTGTACGGTAGGTATCCTCTGAGAAATCCTGATGTCCCGGTGTATCCAGAATATTAATGCAGTAACCATCATAATGAAACTGCAGAACAGAGGAAGTAACGGAAATACCTCTCTCTTTTTCGATCTCCATCCAGTCTGACACTGCATGGCGGGCTGTTGCCTTACCTTTAACACTTCCGGCAAGATTGATTGCTCCGCCATACAGCAGGAATTTCTCAGTCAGTGTAGTTTTACCTGCATCCGGATGGGAAATAATGGCAAATGTTCTTCTTTTTTCTATTTCATTCGTATACTTAGACACGTTCAGCCTCCTGTTGCGCTTTCTTATAATTGTTTGCATAAAACACCGGCAACAGCCGGTATCAGTTACGTTTTCTATTTTTTTACAGCATTCCTATTCTAGTATATGCACCTCTTTTCTGTCAAGATATATGTTCGCATATTCATATCAAAATATCAGTCATAAATATCAGTTGTATCGATTGCGGTATCCTCATATGGCTGTGCTGATGTTTCATCTGTCTGTGTTGTATCTTCTGCATCTTCACTCTCCTTCAGTGGGGTGATCACAATATTTTCTGGCGCAATTCCTGTTTTCCTTTTTACAATATCTTCAATCTGTGCTCTCTGTGCATCAGAAAGTTCTGCTTCAGGGATCACAACATCCGCAGTTTCTCCGGTAAGATTTACAACTACATTCTTAAAGCCCTTCGCCTCCAGCAAAAGCTCTGCTGCCGCTTCTTTTTCTGAAAGGTCTGTCATCGAGACCATCGTATGTATTGCCTCCTGCTTCTCTTCATCATCAATTTCTTCATTATTGATAATGTCCTGCAGATCTGCCTTGTTCTGTGAGCGCACCTGTTCTCTGCTGATCTTTGCCTGTGCGGCAAATCCTGTAGAACCCGTAAACACAGCCTCCCCGGGAGTATCCGTTTCCTGACTGTCTGTAAGACTGTTATCAGTCAGACCTCCATCTGCCTGATTTTCATCCAGAAGAGCAGTTTCATCTGTAAGATCATATCCTGCATCTTCAAGGATACTGCTGCTGTCCGTACTTGCCTCCTTATCCCTGAATCCAAGATCTACATCCGCAAAGTTCAGATATCCTGCCACTGCAATCAGAATTGCCAGCGATGTAATAATGACCTGATTTTTTCCGATGACTTTTTTCACATTTATCTCCTCATTTCATTTTCATTATTCTAATTCTATGAGCATCCACCTGAAATAATGCCATGACCGCCTCCTGAATATTTTGGACCACTACAGGATTTCCTCCACCTTCCGCAGAAATCAGAACACCGGTCACCTGTATGGTTTCTGAATTATAGAAGCTCTGCCTGTCTTTCTTCTCATCTGTCATCAGGATAACCTGTACCTTTCCCACCCCTTCCGTATTTTCAAGAAATGCTTCAAGTTTCTCTTCCAGAACACTTTTTTGCATATCTTCACTCTGCTCTCCTGCCGTATTTTTCTTTTGCTGCTTACTGGATACAGGCATCGCCGCTACTGCCAGAAGTACTCCGATGAGCAACAGGATTCCCCATTTTGCCGGATTCATTTCGGACAATCTGGATACAAATTCTGTTTTCTTTAAGTCCCCACTCTTCCACCAGCGCATCTTTAAGCTCCTTTCTCTCCTCCTGAGAAATTTCTGTCTTCAGTACAAGGTTTGCCTGCGTCTCCTCCCCTTCTATATTTACTTTCACCTTATATACTTCTATGCCTCTTTTTTCCAGAGTTTCCCGGATTTTCTGTTCCAGTTCCAGTTCATAACCTTTTTCCAGATAGACTTTCTGAATATTCTGAAATTCCCGGAGTTCTTTCTCTCTGTTTTCTTCAGAAAAATTATCCAGAAAACTTTCCGTCAGTTCCGAACCTTTTCCAAGAATGGAAAATATCGGGGTACTCATCATAAAAATCAGCAGCAGGCCCATAAAAAAGCGTACATATTTCTCATACTTCTGGTCAGGTATCAGATTCAGAACCGCAGTGAAAAAGATATAAAATACTGCCAGATTCCGAATCCATAAATACAGCTCTTCTTTCATATGTTTCCTCCGGCAATCTTTCTGTCAGTTCATCAGGATACAGAAACTACAACTATCAGGAATGTCAGCATGCAAAGTACTTCTGCTGTCAGCAAAAGCTTTAAAAGCATTGCACATCCCTCCCCCATTGTACTCAGGGCTCCCACAACTCTTTTGTCAGAAATTGGCTGTGCAATCGCAGCCAGAAAACGATAAACCAGAGAAAGACTTCCATAATGGATAATCGGTCCTGCTCCAATCAGCAACAGAAGGATCACGATTACTGCGCCAAAACTGTTTCGCACCATCACTGCACTGGTCAGCACTAATTCTGTTACAGCGGTCACTGCATTTCCAATGCCGGGAATCGCACTCGCTGCCTTGCCAACAGCAGAACGCTTCATGGCATCCATCACCGGGCTCACCATATTCCGCACAATCTGCAGACCAACAATAGCTCCCAGAAGAGTTTTCAACCCCCAGTTTACAGCTACATCCAAAAGTTCTGCCATTTTTGTAAGCATCTCCTCTTTTGACAAATAATTAACCATTTTCAGAAGCAAACTCAGGTTTACAGCAGGCAGAAACAGATTTGCAAGAAGCCACTGAACCGCCCAGATCATCAGCAAAATTCCGTCATAAAATGCAGCAGCTGTTGATGATCCGGTTGATGCAGCCACTGTCATAAAATAAGCCGGAGACAGAACTTTCATGAAATCCGTCAGTCCAAGAAGCCAGTTTGTAAGCGTACTTCCAAGCCTTGAGAAATTCTCCATAAGCATTGTAAACAGCGCAAGATAGACAATATAAAAGCTGATACTGCCAGCCTGTCCGTTTCCGAAAACATCAGCAAACTCTGCCAGCACCGCTGCAATAAAAATCACAAGTAAAAGTTTCAGTATTAATCCTTTTTCATTCTCCATATCCGAAAAAAAGAGACTATACAAAAAGCTCCGTACAGTCTCTTTTGAAACAGGCTCCTCCCCGTTTATGATATTCATCAGTGCTTCTCTGACAGAAAAAACATGGTCATCCATAATCTCATCCAACATTTTCTGCACATCATCAATCTGTATCTCTTCCATTAGATTCTCCTGCAGGATCTGTACTGAAGAATCTTCTTTCTGTTCTGTCTGCGCAGCGGCATATACGGATACTATATGATTCTGAAAGAATGTAAGATATGACACTCTTCCTACCAAAAGTATACATGCCAGTATACACCAGTAACCTTTCCACAGATCTGCCTGTTCCCTGATACTTCTCTCTTTATCCTGCCTCATATCATAAACTCCGAAATCGTATCCAGAATTGCCAGCAGTACCGGCATACTCAGAACCATCACAGACAGTTTACAGAACAGGTCGATCTGTGTTCCGATCATCTGATATCCGGCATCTTTGCAGATTGCAGATGAAAACTGTCCGATATATGTAATCCCGATAATCTTAACCAGAACTGTGAGATAACTGCTGTCTATGGGGAAGCTTTCTCTCAGCCTGTTCATGGTTTCAAACAGATAAGAAACTTTTCCTGCTGCAAGACCAAGAATCAGAAAACCCGTCATCATGGTCACAAGTGCAGCAAATTCCGGTCTGGTTTCTTTTAGAATAAAACCAAGCATCATTCCGCAGATACCCATGATTGAAACTTTCACAATATCCATGCCATTCAAACCTCTTTCTGTTCTGTCAACTGCCATAACAGTTGATTTGAAATCACAGCACAAACAACTGCTGAATACTTTCAAACAGTTCATAAATATATGGAACAATCCAGAACAGCACCATCAGAAGCCCCGCCAGGCTTACCAGAAATGCCTGTTCATCCCTTCCACTGTGTTTTAGGATCTGGCAGAGAACAGAAACCAGAATCCCTACTGCAGCGATTTTAAAAATAAGACTTACCTCCACAGTCTCTCCTTTCCGGCTTCTGCTGCCAAATATAGCAAAACAGTAATCTACACAGTAAAGAAACAGATTATAAATACATGCTCACCAAAAAAACACAGTCACAAATATTCCGCCCAGTATTCCCATACTGCGGTATAATTTTCTTTTTTCACAAAAATCTTTCCTGAGTTCCCTGATCGCATATTCTGTTTCCTTTTCCATCAGATCCATCTGTTTTAGCTGCATATCCAGTCCAAGATAACCAAGCTGATCTCCCAGTGAATAAAATCTGTCTCTCTCTTCCTGCGAAAGACAATCCAGATCCAGACACTTTCCGGCCGATTCTCTGAAGATTGTCCCAAAGGAATCCCCTGTTTTTTCTTTCATTTTCTGTGCCGTAAGTATAAAAAATTCTCTGTACTTCCCTTCCAGTTTCCCGGAAGCACCTGTAAAGGCATCGTACAGAGATTTATTTCCATAACGTATTTCTCCTCTTAGGAGGATGATCATCCGTAAGATCATTTCCATCATCTTTTTGCGTCTGCCAAGTTCATTGCTCATGGCAAAACCGCAACCGACACCGGAAATTACAATTACACATAATCCTACTGTTCTAAGCATACTTTTCCATTTTCATCTAATACAGCTTTCAGACATCCTGCCTGATCATTTTTGTCCAGGATAATATAACGTTCAAATACTTTCTCGCCCATAAGCTTATAAAAGAATGGCTGATCCAGAACATCCTCCAGACAGCTTCCATGTGCAGTCGCAATCAGCTTACATCCACAATGGATCACTGAGTCAACTGCCTTGAAATCCTCTTCACAGCCTAACTCGTCCACTGCAACCACATCCGGTGACATGGAACGGACCAGCATCTGCATACCTTCTGATTTCGGACAGCAGTCCAGCACATCTGTACGCATTCCCAGATCATTCTGAGGAATTCCCTGATAACAGCCTGCCAGCTCACTTCTCTCGTCCACCACACCTATTGTCAGACCCTGGGTATTGGCCCATCCATTACTGAGCTGCCTGATAATATCTCTGAGCAGCGTAGTCTTTCCACACCTTGGCGGTGAAATGATCAATGTATTTGCAACCCATTTCTCTGTACGGATATAAGGCATCACCTTATCCGCACATCCCTGAATCTCATGTGCCAGACGGACATTGATGCAGGAAATATATTTCATTCCCATGATCCTGCCCCGATCCAACACTACCTTTCCGGTCACACCTACTCTGTGACCACCCTGAACACTGATAAATCCCTGTCTGATCTCATCCTCATAAGCATACAGGGAATATCCTGTGACATATTCCAGTGTTTCTTTCAGATCTTCCGTTGTCACCAGATACTGTTCCTGACCCGGTTTTCGCAGAAAACACTCTCCTCCGTCATAAGTTAAAAACAACGGACGCCCTACACGAAGGCGTATCTCATATAATTTATCATAATCCAGCTTCGCATCCATTAAAAGATTCCGGATATTTCCGGCAAACAGGTTTTCAATCTGCTGCGCTTCTATATGTCTCACCTCTTTACACTTAATATATGTGGACAAACCGATTTTAGTACTCTTCCTAATAAGACTCTTCCATTTTTATCAGATTCAGCTTCAGAACCCGGTCTACCACATTTCCTGCATACCCCCTGTACGCATAAGCTCCTGATTCAAAGAGTACGTAAAGTTCATCCCCCTCTACAACAATCTGCTCGATCATCTCAGGCATTCTGTATGATCTTGCAGAATTTTCATTGACATACAGACGTTTATCCGACTGTTCATAAAAAACAATCCTGGATGGCAGAATACCAAAAGAATGAGACAACAACAGCTTATCGTTATAAAAAGCCATTCCCTGTGCCTGTTCTGATATTGTAGAATAATCCAGCGGAACCGCCATTTCAAACATCATGCCAAGTTCCTCATTAAAAGTATTCACCAGATCACCTTTTGAATCCACCGCATATCTCGCGATGGTGCTCTCTGTATATTTGTTAAAACATCCTACATACAGGCACCCCTTATAGAAAGTCATAAAAGAATCTCTCACGATTCCATAAAGACTACATGTCTGATTTACCTGCACAGGCATATGGTTATCCGCATAATTATAGTCACGCAGCACATCCATCTTAATGCTGATCGCCTGTGCGATTCCATTGGTATTTGAAGAATACCACAGCATATCATGTTCCTGATCATAGGCAAGTCCGCCTACATGAGGCAGACCTGGCAGGACTACCTCTTTGATAAATCTGTGAGTTTCTTTGTTGATCACATAAATAACAGAGTTATGTTTTTCCGTATGACAATAGGCACTTACAAGTACATACTCATCGGTCACTGCAAGTCCCTGAGGAGTCATGGAAGTACATACCGCCTGTTTTGTACCCTCTGCATTCAGGAATGTTCTTGTATATCTCAGTCCGGGAATAATATAAGTTCCGTACTCTTTTTCTTTTTTTCTGCCCTCAAAGGCAAAGGTATTTAACTCCTCCTGCTGCGACAGCATCTGTATCTGTCCGCGTAATGAATACACTGCAGCATCCTGGTTGGTTACCGGATATTTTGCAGGAGGTTCCGTCTTACCCCTGTATACGAAAGCATATCCCCAGAAAGCCAGTCCAAGTGCCAGTACTGCTACAAGAATCTTCACTGCCAGTCTCCGGATTTCTTTCTTCGTTTGTCTGTTCATGTCTTACCCAAGTATGATGTCTTCATATTTCCAGTTGATTTCCATGGGATTCATTGCCCATACTGCTCCACTGTAACCGTCTTCCATATCAAGCAGCATATGACTGCCTTCATCCATGGATATAGTCCTCATGTCTCTGGAAAGCCCCTCACCGGTCCATTTGATATAAGCTTCCCTCAGTACCCACTGTTCAAAAAATTTCTTTTCCACATTTATATCTGAGAGAATTTCGAGATACTGTTCCCGGGGTACCATACGTCTGAGCATTCTTTCATAATTGGCTCTGCAATGAATCTGCACATCAATTCCAACCTCCTGATCAGCCAGAATACATACCACATATTTTCCGGAATGACTGATATTATAATGCAGGGACGGACGATAGGAAAGGAATGGTTTTCCATGTTCTCCCTCTGCTCTGGGTTCATTGTACAGATTGATTCCATATTCTTTTTTCAGTGCGATTTCCAGAAGTTTCTCTGCGATCATATGCTCCATATGTGCGCCTTCATATTCTTCCCGTATTTTTGTACAGTAAATAATTCCTTTATTCATAGGCCTGTCTCCTCAAGAAACCGGGAAGGCTCCCGTTCCTTCTCATACTGGCGTTTCACATAGGCAAGCACCAGCTTCTTTTTCGCCCTGGTCATCCCTACATAAAACAATCTTCGTTCTTCTTCCACTGCTTCTGCCAAAACCGCCTTGCGATATGGAATGCTTCCTTCATTAACATTCAGAATATACACAATATCATATTCCAGACCTTTTACCGCATGGAGTGTAGATATAGTCACTCCTTCTTTTTTATCCTGCTGTTTCCTTGCCTGTTCATTCAGGCGCTTCGTATATTCTTCTATGTAAGCCTGCCACTTCGCCAGGGTTTTCATGCCTTTTGCACTCTCATGGATCCGGTCCAGGGTCTCAAGCAGTTCCTCTGGTTTTATTTTACGATACTGTGCATATTCACGCAAGTATTCTTCGAATCCCATTCCTTTTCTGATAAAATTAATCGCAGCAAAAGGGGAAAGAGTACCAAGAATCCTCAGATGCGTTTCCAGTGTGGTAATCCTGTCGCACATCCAATCTTTGTCTTTATAATATTCCCGAAGTTCATTAAAATTAATCTGCGAACTGTTCAACGCTTCTCTGGAAATATAGCGGTTTGGCCGGTTCATGATCTCCAGAAAATTCTTCCTGCTCCTGTCTCCTGCTGCCATTTCAAGATAAGCCAGAAGCGCCCGGCAGATCCAGTGGCGGAAAAGATTGGGAAGCTGTTCTTTCATTGTAAAAGGAACCTGATATTCCATCAGCACATTGATCAGACCTTCCGATTCCTGATTTGTACGAAGCAGGATTGCCGTATTCAGCAGATCCTCGCCGCGCTCCATTCTTTTTTTCAGTGCTGCCACCACGCACATATACTCTTCTCTTGGATTATCAAATTCCTTGCACGTCACAGGCATCCCTTCTTCATTTGGAGTATCCAGCTGCTTTTTGAAACGTCTGGTATTACATCCGATCACTTCCATGGCTGTACGCAGGATATTCTTACTGCACCGGTAATTCACATTCAGAAGGACTGTCTCCGCCTTCGGATAATCCTTTGTAAAATTTAACATAATCTCTGGTCTTGCGCCCCGGAAATGATAGATGGACTGGTCATCATCCCCTACAATAAACAGGTTATTGACAGGTGCCGCCAGCATCTGCAAAATCTTGTATTGTAAGCTGTTGATATCCTGAAACTCATCCACCAGAATGTAGACAAATTTTCTTCTCCATGCATTCAGGATATCCTGTCTCTGAGAAAAAAGTTCATAACAACAGAGGATCATATCATCAAAATCCAGCTTGCGTTTCGCCTTCAGAGCCTGCTTATAGCCATGAAAAATGTCCCTGAATATCTCATCCGAGCAACAGGATGCATAATAATGCTCCGGAGAAATACAGTTCCCCTTTACGACACTGATTTCCCTGGCAACTTCTTCAATGAAATCTCCCTCTTGAGCCATTTCCTGTCCATATTTCTCAGTCATCTCACGTAGAATACTGAATTTCTCTTCCTCAGAAAGAATATTGGCCGCACTCAGATGATAGGCCGCTTTCAAAATCCCATAAAAAATTCCGTGGAAAGTTCCAAAAGTCACTTCGCTTCTGTTCTGTCCCACGAATTTCAAAAACCGTTCTTTCATCTCTGTTGCCGCTGCTCTGGAAAAAGTTACAACCAAAATAGAAGAAGCCGGTATCTTCCCCTCATTGATCATGTATGCAGTTCTCTCCACAATAACGGAAGTTTTCCCCGAGCCGGGACCTGCCAAGACCATCATAGGTCCTGACAGGTGAGTGATTGCCCGAAGTTGAGATGGATTTCTCTTCATATTTATTTGCTTAATTTCTCAATAGCTGCCTTTACTCGTTTGATTGTCTCATCTTTACCGATGATCTCCATGATCTCAGTAGCACCGGCCGGCGTCATCTGTTTGCCGGAAACAGCAGTACGCAGAGGCCACATTACATATCCGTTCTTATAACCATGCTCTTTTACAAATGCACTTAATGTTTCAAATAACGGATCATTTGTATAATCTTCCTGTTCTTCCAGAACCGGAAGTACTTCTTTTAATACTGTAAGAGAAGTCTCTTCATTTGTCTTCATTTTCTTATGGCAGTACATGGCGGAATCATATTCCGGTACTTCCTCAAAGAAGTCAATCAGAGCCGGAATGTCAGGGAATGTTTCGATTCTGGTCTGTACCATTCCTGCAATCTTCTTGAAGTTGTAGTCTTTCTTCAGAACTTCTTTCATATACGGAAGTGCTCTCTCATAGAATTCATCCGCATCCATTTTCTTGATATACTCACCATTCATCCAACGAAGTTTCGCAATATCAAATACTGCCGGAGATTTATTGATATGATGATAATCAAATACCTGTACCAGTTCATCCAGTGTAAAGATCTCTCTGTTGTCAGAAGGACTCCATCCGAGAAGTGCCACATAGTTGATGATTGCTTCTGAAACAAATCCCTGATCAAGCAGGTCTTCATAAGAGGAATGTCCACAACGTTTAGAAAGCTTCTGGTGTGTCTCATCTGTGATCAGCGGACAATGTACATAAACCGGGATATCCCATCCGAAAGCTTCGTAGATACGGTTGTATTTCGGAGCTGAGGAAAGATACTCGTTACCTCTTACTACGTGTGTGATCTCCATTAAATGGTCATCGATTACGTTTGCAAAGTTATAAGTTGGGTATCCGTCAGATTTGATCAGAATCAGATCTTCCAGTTCCTCGTTGTTTACTGTGATATCTCCGTAGATTACATCATGGAATGTTGTAGTTCCCTCTGTCGGCATGTTGAAACGGATTACGTGTGGTTCTCCTGCATCAAGACGACGCTGTACTTCTTCTTTGGAAAGTTTAAGGCAGCGTTTGTCATAAATGGAAATCTCTTTTCCTGCCACAACACGTTTCATACCTTCCAGTTCTTCCTTCTTACAGAAACAGTAGTATGCATCACCCTGTTCTACTAACTGCTGTGCATATTTCAGATAGATTCCCTGTGCCTGACGCTCACTCTGAACATACGGTCCAAAGCCTTTGTCCTTGTCCGGACCTTCATCATGGAGAAGTCCTGTTTTTGCAAGAGTACGGTAGATAATATCTACAGCGCCTTCTACGTAACGTTCCTGGTCTGTATCTTCAATACGGAGGATGAAATCTCCGCCTTCATGTTTTGTAATAAGGTATGCATATAATGCTGTTCTTAAATTTCCAACATGCATTCTGCCTGTAGGGCTTGGTGCAAATCTTGTTCTGATCTTGGTCATAACTTTTTTCACTCCTGAATTTTTTATATATTCAAAATCTGTAAAAAAAGACCCTGCTTAAAAGCAGCGCCTTTCTACTTTCGGGTTTATTATACGTCAGAGGCTTTCTTATTTCAAGTCGGGATAGAGGAAAATTTTAATGTTTTTTGAATAGGGACGCATGGGAAGCGATAGTGTCCGGGGGCTCAGTTTCGGAACCATCGTATTTCTAGGCATTTG
>OKSP01000661.1_pt1 | contig 18394 bp, 10 predicted proteins | sample 2434041 | NCBI WGS metagenome assembly OKSP01 (sample SAMEA3879593, study PRJEB24766) | human gut metagenome | biome: human-associated habitat; feature: feces | place: USA | collected 1985/1987
GTTCGCCTTGCCGGTTTGCATTGTTTTCATAAAAGCACATTTTGAAATTAGACAAACGCCGGAGTCTGCCGAAGCGAGTCAAAGAACGCAACAGGGCGTAATATCCCCGTCGATGCGGTCTTCGACAGACTGCCGATTTTCAAATGTGCGAATGATATGCAGGTAAAAGAATCACATAATTTCCGGATAAACGGCCCGGACCATGCCGGAAATAACCGTTGCGGGGACAAATATAAGGCAAATTTCGGCTTCCTCCAAAAAAATCCGCATCCCCCTCCGACGCACCCAGATCCGGCATCGGAACAATAATTAGCATTTTCACGGGGTTTTTCAATTATTTTTTCTTATTTTTGCATCAATTGGAAAATAATGAACTTAAATGCCGAAGTTTTATGACAAGGTAGATGTACTGAAAAAACCAGGATGGTTGAAGATCCGGCTCCACCGCACCCCGGAATATGCCGAGGTACAGCAAATAGTCGACAAACATGCGTTGCATACGATTTGCAGCAGCGGCATGTGTCCGAACAAGGCCGAATGCTGGAGCCGCAGAACCGCAACCTTCATGATCCTGGGAGACATCTGCACCCGAGGCTGCCGCTTCTGTGCAACGAAAACAGGACACCCCCTTGCCCCCGACGCCGAGGAACCCCGACGGATCGCCGAAAGCGTCGCACTGATGAAACTGAGGTATGTCGTCGTTACTTCTGTGACGCGTGACGACCTGCCGGACGGCGGTGCCGCACACTGGGCCCAAACCGTCCGCGCCATCCGCACACAGAATCCCGACGCCGTAATTGAGCTCCTTATTCCCGATCTCGACGCACAGCCCGCCCTGCTGGACGTGGTCGTCGCGTCGAAGCCCGATATAATCGGGCACAACATCGAAACCGTCGAGCGGCTGACCCCGGTGGTGCGTTCCAAGGCAAAGTACCGTACGAGCCTGGAAACCCTGCGCTACCTGAGCGCACAGGGTGTCGCAACGAAAAGCGGACTGATGGTCGGACTTGGCGAGAGCGATGATGAAGTATTACAAACCCTGCACGACCTGCGCGACGCAGGCGTGGGGATCGTAACACTCGGTCAGTACCTTCGTCCCACTCTGGAGCACTACCCCGTTGCGGCGTATATCACTCCTGAAAAATTCGAATGGTACAGACTGAAAGCGCTGGAAATGGGCTTCAGCTACTGCGCGAGCGCACCCTTAGTCCGCTCGTCGTACATGGCGGAAGAGGCCCTGAAGAGCGTCAAAAGTTTGTAGCGATGGAAGCTTCCTGCCGGGATCTCGGACTGATGGACTACAAAACCTGCTGGGAATTGCAGCAGGGACTGTTCGATGCCCTGGTAGCCCGCAAGGCAGCCTGCAAGGGCGCAACGAAACAGGCGGCGGCAATCCCGGCGGCATACGCCGGCACCGCGGAAGCAGGTCAGGCATCCGCGCGAGAGCCGGCACGGCGATCGGCAGAGGCAATGCCCAGCAAGGCGGGAACGCAATCCGGCAAAGGGTCGGAATCCCCAACAGGCGGCGTATCCGCAGCAGAGGGCGTCGAACCGTCAGGCGCCACCGGAGAAGGCTCCGCCAGCGCAGGCACGATCCTTTTGGTGGAACACCCGCCGGTATACACACTCGGCAAAAGCGGCCATGCCGAAAACCTGCTGATAGGCCGCGAAGCGCTCGAAGCGATGGGCGCACAGTTCTTTCACATCGACAGAGGGGGCGACATCACCTTCCACGGCCCGGGGCAGCTGGTCTGCTATCCGATCCTCGACCTCGAACGCCTGGGCATCGGGCTGAGGGACTACATCGGGGCACTGGAAGAGGCCGTCATCCGCACCGTGGCGGCATACGGCATCACGGCCGGCCGCATGGCAGGCGCCTCGGGGGTCTGGATCGGCCCCGGAATCGGCGGGGAAACAGGGAGCCGGACAACCGGCTGCCGCGGAGATAACGGCGGCAACAAAAGCGACGGCGGCAAAAGCGGCGACAGCGGCGAAAACCGCAACGAGGCCGGAATCTGCGACAGCGGCAGAACCTGCGATAGCGAAATGGGCGTCGGGAACCGGGCATCCGCAAGGGTGCCGCGCAAGATTTGCGCAATAGGTGTCCGGTCGTCACGTTATATCACTATGCACGGGTTCGCGCTGAACGTCACGACCGACCTGGAGTGGTTCACGCGCATCAATCCCTGCGGGTTTACCGACCGGGGGGTGACCTCGATCGAACGGGAAACGGGCCGCAAGGCCGCAATGGGCGAAGTAAAGGAGCTCGTTGTCAAATTTTTAAGTGAGATATTAAATGTTAGAATATATAAATAGTAAATCGTATGCCTATAGAAAAACGATGGGTAGTGAAACCGCAGGGCGATTCCGAGGCGGTGGCGAAGCTCGCTGCCGTGCTCAGGATTTCTCCCGTGCTGGCGAACCTGCTCGTACAGAGAGGCATAGACACCGTAGAAAAGGCGGACAAGTTCTTTAAACCCAGTCTCGCCGACCTCCACGACCCGTTCCTGATGAAGGACATGGACAAGGCGGTCGAGCGGGTCGAGCGGGCCGTTCGTAACAATGAGAAAATCATGGTTTACGGCGACTACGACGTGGACGGCTGTACGGCCGTTGCACTGGTGTACAAGTTCCTGCGCCAGATCGGGCATAAAAACCTGATGTTCTACATCCCCGACCGCTATACCGAAGGTTACGGTATCTCGGTCAAGGGTATCGACCTGGCAGCCCGCAAGGGCGTGGGTCTTATCATCGCCTTGGACTGCGGTATCAAAGCCACGGAAAAGGTAGTCTATGCAAAGACGAAGGGCGTGGATTTCATCATCTGCGACCATCACCTCCCGGCCGAGGAAATTCCCCGTGCCGTAGCTGTCCTGGATCCCAAGCGGGTCGATTGTTCCTATCCGTTCGACGAATTGTCGGGCTGCGGCGTAGGCTTCAAGCTCGTGCAGGCCTATGCGCAGAAAAACCGGATCCCGTTCGAACAGATCAGCCCGCTGTTAGACCTGCTGGTCGTGAGCATCGCTTCGGATATCGTACCCCTGGTGGGCGAAAACCGTATCCTTGCCCATTTCGGGTTGAAAGACCTCAACCGCGAACCGTCGAAAGGATTGCTGTCGATCATCAAGATCTGCGGCCTGGACAAGCACAACATCACCATCGACGACATCGTCTTCAAGATCGGGCCGCGTATCAACGCCGCCGGACGTATGCGGATGGACGAGAACGACGAAAACGCCTCGCCCTCGGGCGGGCATGCGGCTGTCGAGTTGCTGATCGAAGGCAACGAAAGCATCGCCGCGGAGTTCGGGAACGTCATCGACGCCTACAACCAGGATCGCAAGTCGATCGACCGTTCGGTGACGCAGGAAGCGCACGATTTTATCGAGCGCAACCCCGCAATGAAAGAGCTGAAGAGCACGGTGATCTACAATCCCAAGTGGATGAAGGGCATCGTGGGAATCGTCGCCTCGCGCCTGATCGAGACCTATTACCGGCCGACAGTAGTGCTGACGATGAGCAACGGCTTCGTGACGGGGTCGGCACGCTCGGTACCGGGCTTCGACCTTTACCAGGCCGTGGAGTCGTGCTCGGATCTGCTGGAGAACTTCGGCGGGCATATGTATGCCGCCGGGCTGACGATGCGACCCGAGAACGTCGAGGAATTCACGCGCAGGTTCAACGCCTATGTCGAGGAGAACATCGACCCGCAGATGCTTATGCCGCAGGTGGATATCGACAGCGAACTGCTCTTCTCGGACATCACCCCCGCGTTCCGCAAAGACCTCAACCGCTTCCAGCCTTTCGGCCCGGGCAATACGGCGCCGGTCTTCGCGACCTACGGCGTAAGCAACCACGGCGATGCCAAACTGGTCGGCGTGGAGTGCGAACACCTGCGCATGGATCTGATCCAGCGGCAGAAGCCCAACACGAAGATCCAGTCGATCGCCTTCCAGCAACCCACGCATTACGAATGGGTGCGCTCGGGACGCCCGATCGACGTATGTTACCAGATCGTAGAGAACCATTACCGGGGGACGGTTACCACCCAACTCCGCATCAAGGACATCAAACCGGTCATGAACCGATAACTTTACATAAGAAGGGAGGGGGCTGTCTTCCGGCAGCCCCCTCCCGCTATTTTTGCGTCATACACTACTACCTTGCGTCCCTTTTTCCCCATGAACATGCCGACCACCCGGCCCGGCCTCCGGTTCCGGCCCCTCGTATGGGCCCTGCTTTTAGGCTGCATTTTAACATACCCCTTCTCACCGGCCGTCAGCAGACCTCCCGGTGACAAACGCGATTATATACTGGTAATCAACACCTATGCGGAATCGACCCCGTGGAGCAGAGGTATCATCGCAGACATCACGGCACACGTCGAACAGATCGAGAACCTGGAACTCTACACCGAACATATGACCCTGCTGTTGGTGGATTCCCCCGAGGACATCAGGACATTCGAGGCGAACCTCCTGCGCGAATACGGCAAAAAACCTCCCCAGGCCCTGGTGCTGATCGGAACCCCGGCTGCCCTGTTGCGCAACTTCATCAACAGCATATGGCAAGATATCCCGACCATCGTATGTGCCGAACAGGATTTCATCGGGCCGGATAAATACTACCTCAAAAGGCAGCCCATCCCCGCATCGGAACAGGTTCCCCTCCGGGCGCTGGCAGACCAGGACAATTTGACCCTGCTTTATTCGCCGGCCTATCTCGACCAAAGCATCGACCTGATGAAGCGCATACTGCCCGGCATGGACAGGCTCGTATTCATAGACGACGCACGCTACGTCAACCGGCAAACGGAACACGACCTCGCGGAGCTGCTCGGCTCGAAATACCCCGGCATGAAATACACGGTTTATTCGGCCGACAAGATCGGGATCGACCAACTGCTCGATTCGCTGAGTACGATCGATGTAAAACAGACCGGCGTACTCTTCTCCTCGTGGCATTACCTGAAGAACATGTCAGGGCGTAACGAAATTATGACCAACCCGTTCAAGGTCATCGCCAGTTCGTCCGTACCGTTGTTCTCGCTGCGCCCGACCGGACTCAAGAGCAGCGGCATGATCGGGGGTTACGTATACGGCGAGAACGAATATTCCGACCGGCTGATCGCCACCATAGATGCAGTGCTGGAGGGTAAGCAGCCGCGCGACATTCCCTTTTACACCCCGGCCGGTGCACAACCCGTCTTCAACTACCCGGTACTGCTCCGGCACAACATCTCCCCGAACGCCTGCCCGACGAATACCCTGTTTTTCGACAAACCGTCCTCGTTCATGGAGCGGTATAAAACCGAGATAGGTGTCTGCGGCAGCATATTCCTGTTATTCCTCATCTTCCAGCAATGGAGGATCGCCGTCCTGCGCAAGGTCGACGCAGCCCACCAGAAAGAAATGGAAACCCAGGCCAAATACTCGCACCTGTTCAACAACATGCCGATCCTGTACATGCAGGAACGGGTCGTATTCGACGCACAGGGGACGGCCATAGACACTGTTTATGTCGATGTAAACGCCCACTTCGAACGCTCCTTCTACCCCCTGGACGAAGTGGCGGGCAAATCCGGGTCGACGGTTTTCCCGGAGTCGATGCCCCAGTTCATGCCGATCATCGACATCGTACTGAAAGAAAAGCGGAGCGTTACCTTCCCCTATTACCACAAGCCGGTGAATATTTTCTACGAGGTCGTCATCTGCCCCTCGTACCAGCAGGATACAGTCGACATTTTCTGCATCGACAGCACAGCCCTGCACGATGCCCAGAAAAAGGTGGATTCGGTGAACCGGAAACTCGCACTGGCGCTCGACGTAGCCAACATCATCCCCTGGAAATGGGATCTCACGACCCACACCATCCTGTGCGACCTCAACAAGGCGGCCAAGATAGCCTCCGGGATGTCGCTGGCAAACAACCTCTCGCTTGCGGTGGACGAGGAGTGCTACTTCTCGAAAGTCCACAAGGAAGACCGGGAACGTGTCCGCACGGCTTACCGGAACCTGATCGAAGGGAGTACGGAGAAGGTCTGCGAAGAGTTCCGCGTCGTATCCAACGAAAGCGGACACTGGCACATGGAGTGGGTCGAGGCACAGGCCACGGTCGAAACCCGCGACCCTGACGGCAGGCCGCTGTCGCTGGTCGGAACATCGCTCGTGATCTCCGAACGCAAACAGATGGAGCAGGAGCTGCTCACCGCACGCGACCGCGCCGAGGAGTCGAACCGCCTGAAATCGGCATTCCTGGCCAACATGAGCCACGAGATACGCACGCCGCTCAATGCCATCGTCGGGTTTTCGGGCATTCTTGCCTCGACGGACGAAGAACAAGAGAAGCAGGAATACATGTCGATCATCGAAAGCAACAATACGTTGCTGCTGCAACTCATCAGCGATATCCTCGACCTTTCGAAAATCGAGGCCGGAACGCTCGAATTCGTCCATACGGATTTCGAACTGAACGAACTGATGCGCGAGAAAGAGAACGTCATGAGGCTGAAAACCGACCAGAACGTGGAGCTGGTCTTCGAGCAGCGGTACGAAACCTGCCACGTCCGCACCGACCGCAACCGCCTTTCGCAGCTGATGATAAACCTGCTGACGAACGCCGCTAAATTCACACACCGGGGGTCGATCCGCTTCGGTTACGAGCTCCGTGCCGGGCAGCTCTATTTTTGGGTCGCGGACACCGGCTGCGGTATCCCCGCCGAACGGAAGGACGCGGTCTTCGAACGCTTCGTCAAACTCAACTCGTTCAAGCAGGGCACGGGCCTCGGGCTTTCCATCTGCCGGACGATCGTGGAGCATCTGGGTGGGAATATCGGCGTAGAGTCGGAAGAGGGCAAAGGTTCGACCTTTTGGTTCACGCTTCCGTACGTCCCCGGCCAATCGGAGCAGGCGGAGGCTCCGGCACAGATACTTCAGGCCATCCCGACGGTCGAGAAGGACAAGCTCGTAATCCTCATCGCCGAGGACAACGAAAGCAATTACCGTCTTTTCGAGTCGATCCTGCGCCATGAATACAAGCTCGTACACGCCTGGAACGGCCGCGAAGCAGTCGATTTATTCAACCGGCACACACCGCACCTGGTGCTCATGGACATCAACATGCCCGTGATGGACGGCTACGAAGCCACGGCCGAGATCCGCAAACAATCGGCCGACGTGCCGATCATCGCCGTGACGGCTTTCGCCTTCGCATCCGACGAACAGAAGGTACTCTCGAGCGGATTCGACGGCTATATGCCCAAGCCGATCAACGCCCGGCAGCTCAAAACACAGGTACTCGACATGCTGCGCACGCGCATGACGCTGATTTAATTGAAAAAGGGAGCCCCTTATCGGGACTTCCTTTAAAAGGATGTAACAGCCTGAGAAATTGGGCTGTTACTTTTTTAGACGGGTCAAGGTAACGTTTTAACCAACGGAAAAAGCCATGATGTCGGGTCATGGCTTTTGTGTTCGTACAAAATGACCTCAGACCAGGTAATCCCCTCGACGGGTCGGCTGCCGGTCTCAGAAAATTATCAACCACGGCATCCTCGGACTTAAAGCTTCAACCATTCCCGTTACAAGATTCCCCATCGGATATATATAGCCCTTTTTTACCGAATCCTGAAATACGACGATCCTCCTTCTCCCGGTGAGCTCTACAAACCGAGGGATACATATTGCGAAACCTGGAAAAGGTATCGCGCGAAATCTTAAAACGCACACAGATATCCATCTTCATCGAACATGCGGATAATCGCCGAACCTCTACACGCTCACGGCCGAAGCCGCAGCCTTCCGCGTGGGGTTCCGCAAGGTCGGGATCTGTCAGGCTGATATAGTCTTCTCATAGACCGATATAATCGTAACTCCCGTATCTTTTACTGTGATTTTTGCCATATTGTCGATGATTCTTGGAGTTTCAGCAGCAAAGACAGTCGCAATTCATTGAATTATGCGCTTTAGGATGAACTATTTATGGCTGAAAATGCTATGAGAAATTATCGGGCTGACAATCGGCAGATGATGGAAAACCCCGGTCGAATACGTATCGCTATAAATCCTTTTCAGGATAAAAACGGAACAACAAAGCGTTTTCTGTCCGTTATCTTCGTTCGGAAGACGATGGATCACCCCTCCCGGAATTGCAATTAAATCGGATGGAATTTCATTATTTTATCGATCATTTCTTATATTTGTGTATTCGAGTTCGGCCGACGACTGCCCCCGGATGCGGTTAAACAGATAAATAATACAACGGTAAATCGATATACGAAAAGACTGCGTGAAAGCTGGCTCGCAGTTTATTCGTGATTCGGTAGTCGGGTGCGATTTTCGGAACTTCCATGCACGGACGGATAATTGCAGAGCATTGGAAATAATACGGTTTTTAGACGATGCGCTCATTACATTCGGATAAAATACAGATGGATTCTTCGGATGAAACTTTCCCGTTCATTCCGAAAGAAGGTGACTTCGACCGTTTCGACCGCATTTACCACGAGTATGCGGCCCGTCTGGTCGTATTTGCCCGCCGTTTCGTCCAGGAGAAATTTGCAGAGGATATCGTGCAGGACGTATTCGTGCGAGTTTGGCAGCAGGGGCGTTTTCGTCTGCCGTCCGAGGAGTTGAGCCGTTATCTCTACAGTAGCGTATTGAATGCCTGCCGGAATTCCATTCGGCATGAACTGGTCGTCAACCGGTATGTCCGCGCCTCGCTTGCGGAACTGCGGCTCGGAGAAGTGGAATACGAGCTGCGGATTCTCGATGAACCGCAGAACGAACGCGAGGATGTCTTGCGGGCGTTGATAGAGCAGTTGCCGGAGCGCTGCCGCGAAGTTTTTCGGTTATCTTGGTACGAGGAATTGAAGAGTGCGGAAATCGCCGAGCGGCTCGGCATTTCGCATCGTACGGTGGATGCCCAGCTTTATAAGGCGCTTCGCTTTCTTCGCGAAAGGATGCTTCTCCTGCTGATTTTGAGTCTTATTTACCCCCCCCCTTCGAATGGGTGCTGATTTTTTCTGAACGGAGTAGGTAATTTTTGCGGGACGTGTGTTCTATTAATAAAACGCATGACCGATGAAAGAAATCTCCGAAGCACTCGGATCCGCCCTTATCGCCTATCTTGAAGGTGAAGCCACGTTGTTGCAGATCGAGTCGTTGCACGAATGGGCCGGCCTCGATCCCGAGAATGCAGAGTTGCTTTACGGGCTGAAGCATCTTTATGCCGAGCGGAATGCCACATCGAAGATCGAAGCGGTGGATGTCGAAACCATGCGGCACAGGTTGCTCGCAAGACCCGAATTTGCCTCGGAAGAGCGTATTGCCGCGCTGCGCCCTGCTCCCCGCCGAAAGTTGTGGCGGAAGATATGGTTCCGGGCAGTCGGTTATGCCGCCTCGGCAGCAGCATTGATCGCCGTCGGCGTTCTGGTCGGAAAGAGCGGCGGGACGGTATTTTCCGATTCGTTCAATACGATATGCGTAGATGCCGGAAGCAAGTCACGCATCGTGCTCGCCGACGGTACGCAGGTGACGATGAAAGCCTCTTCGAAGCTGCGTTATCCCGCCTCTTTCGGCTCCGGCCCCCGCGAGGTGTGGCTCGACGGCGAAGCCTATTTCGATGTCGAACACGATGCGGAGCATCCTTTCATCGTTCATTCGTACCGCCAGTCGGTGCGCGTGCTCGGGACGACTTTCAATGTCCAGGCCTATTCCAACGAATCCGAGAACACCGTAACGCTTCTGAGCGGAGCCGTGGAGCTCGACTTGCTCAGCCGTAAGGGCGAATTGCTCCGGTCGCTCGAACTGCATCCTTACGAACAGTGCCATTTCGACAAGAAAGCCGGTAGTTACCGGCTTTCGGAATTGGACGCCTACGAGCGGCAGGTTCCGTGGGACGACGGAATCTACCGCTTCCGCGACCAGAGTCTCGCGCAGATCGCCGCGCGTTTGCAGAACTATTACGGCGTTCGGATTCTTCTTGTCGACGAAGCTGCGGAAAAGATCCGTTATACGGGCAGTTTCTCGCTCACGGAGCGGCTCGACGAGGTGTTCGGCATCCTGAACCACGACGGGCGTCTGCATATCGAACGCAACGGGAATACCTACCGTATCCGCTTACGCTGAACCCTTTTGAAAACTACGAAAACCTTTATAGACATGTCGAACCTTAAATCTTTCCCGCCTATGACCGATTGACGAACGGATTCTTTCCCCTCGAACAAAGAGGAGCCGGTCATGCTGCTGACATTCCCCGGCTCCGGACTCGTTAAATTTTCGTCCATACCCCGATGCTCCGGAATCCCGGCGCCTTGTGGTGCATGGCATAAACTACTCATCTAAGAGGTCTTAAATTTATGAAAAAAAATCTGATTCTTGCTCTTCTCGCGCTGTTTTTCACGCTCGGGACGGGTAAAATGACGGTTTCGGCGCAATCCGGTGTGTTGACACAACGCATCAGCGTCTCCGTAGACGGCGGAACGCTCGACGATGCCGTCGTACAGATCGAGAAGCAAACGTCGCTGATGTTCCTCTACAAGACGCAGGACATCGACCCTTCCTACCGGGTGACTCTGCACGCCGAGCAGGAGCCGCTGTCGGTCGTGCTCAACCGTCTGGTCGAAGGCTCGAAACTCGGCTGGGAGCTCTCGGACAATCACATCGTGCTGACTCAGAAAAGCGTCGATGACCAGCCCCGCAGGGTGACGGGACGTGTCCTCGACAAGAACGGAGTTCCCGTCATCGGGGCGACGGTCGTCATCAAGGGAACGACCGTCGGTACGAGTACCGGAACCGACGGCTCTTTCGCGCTGGAAGTTCCCGCTCCCGCCGCAAAGGCGGTGCTGTCGTTCGGCTACCTGGGATACGACGACACGGAGATTCCGGTCGGGAGCCGTACGGCAGTGGAGGTCACGCTGCGCGAATCCGCGCTTGAAATGGATGCTGTCGTCGTAACGGCCCTGGGCATCAAACGTTCGGAAAAGGCGCTGTCGTACAACGTGCAGCAGGTCAATTCCGAAGACATCGTAGCCAACAAGGACGTCAACTTCATCAATTCGCTCAGCGGCAAGGTCGCCGGTGTGACGATCAACTCGTCGTCGGGCGGCGTCGGCAGTGCCTCGAAGGTCGTCATGCGCGGTCAGAAATCGATCTCGCAGTCTTCGAACGCCCTCTACGTGATCGACGGCGTGCCGATGTTCACGACGGCCCGCGACGGCGGCACGGAGTTCGCCTCGCAGGGTACGACCGATCCCATTGCCGACATCAACCCCGAGGACATCGAGTCGATGTCGGTGCTGAACGGTGCGGCCGCGGCTGCGCTCTACGGTTCGGATGCCGCCAACGGTGCCATCGTCGTCACGACCAAGCGCGGCAAGGCGGGCTACACTTCGGTGACCGTTTCGAGCAGCACGGAGGTGATGTCCCCGTTCATCCTTCCCGATTTCCAGAACCGTTACGGTACGGGCGACCTCAATTCGACCGAGAGTTCTTTCGTCCGCAGTTGGGGCAACCGCCTGAACAGTTCCAACTACATGGGCTACAATCCCCGCGACGACTATTTCCAGACCGGCGTAACGGGTACCGAGAGCGTGTCGCTCTCGACGGGTACCGAAAAGAACCAGACCTATTTCTCGGCCGCGGCGGTCAATTCGCGCGGTATCGTCCCCAACAACGGTTACGACCGATACAACTTCACGTTCCGCAATACCACCTCGTTCCTCAACGACAAACTGAAACTCGACGTGGGTGCCAGCTATGTGATGCAGAAAGACCGCAACATGACCAACCAGGGTACCTACAACAACCCGCTGGTCGGCGCTTATATCTTTCCGCGCGGCAATGACTGGGGTGATATCGAGATGTACGAGCGTTACGATCCCGCCCGCCGTCTCTATACGCAGTACTGGCCCGTGGGCGATGCCGGCATGACGATGCAGAACCCCTATTGGATCAACTACCGTAACCTGCGCGAGAACAACAAAGACCGTTACATGCTGAGCGCCGCGCTCTCGTACGACGTGCTCGACTGGCTCAATGTCTCCGGTCGTATCCGGGTCGACAACAGCAGCAACGACTATACGGAAAAGTTCTATGCTTCGACCTTCACGCAGCTGACCGAGGGCTCGAAAAACGGTCTTTACGGCATCACGAAGACCAAGGACAAGCAGGTCTACGGCGACGTGCTGGTGAATATCAACAAGACCTTCGGCGAGAACTGGTCGCTCCAGGCTAACGTCGGAGCCTCGATCTCGGACATGCGCTACGATGCCATGAAGGTGCGCGGCCCGATTCCCGACGGCGAGATCACCGACGAGAAGCCCTTGCTGGCCAACGTCTTCAACGTGCAGAACCTGAGCAATACCTCCAAGACCAAGCGGTTGCAGGAAGGGTGGCGCGAGCAGACCCAGTCGGTCTTCGCTTCGGTCGAGGTCGGCTTCAAGAACACCTATTTCCTCACGCTGACCGGCCGTAACGACTGGCCTTCGCAGCTGGCCGGCGAGCACTCGGTGAAGAGCTCGTTCTTCTATCCTTCGGTCGGCGCTTCGGTCGTGCTGTCGCAGCTCATCCCCGAGATGCCGAAGAACCTCTCCTACGTCAAACTCCGTGCGTCGTACGCATCGGTGGGTGTGGCCTTCGAGCGCTATCTTGCCAATCCGCGTTACAGCTGGAGCGAGAGCGGCCTGAACTGGAGCACCCAGACCCGCTTCCCGATCTACAACCTCAAGCCCGAGCGCACCAAGTCGTTCGAGGTCGGTCTGACGATGCGCTTCCTGCGCCACTTCAACCTCGACTTCACCTACTATAACACCAAGACGCAGGATCAGACCTTCGAGCCCAATATTTCCACCGGTTCGGGTTCGTCCAAGCTGACCATCCAGTCGGGCAATGTCCGCAACCGCGGTTTCGAGGTCGCCCTGGGTTACAGCAATACGTGGGGCAGGTTCTCGTGGGATTCGAACTACACGCTGTCGGCGAACAAGAACAAGATCCTTTCGCTGGCCGACGATGTGGTCAACCCCGAGACCGGCGAACATTTCTCGGTCGACCAGCTCGATATGGGCGGTCTGGGCGATGCCCGCTTCATCCTCCGCGAAGGCGGTACGCTCGGTGACTTCTATTCGCGCATCGACCTCAAGCGAGACAGCAACGGAGCCGTCTATATCAACGAGAAGGGCGAAATCGCAAAGGAGCCGGTGACCGATGTGGCGAACTACATTAAACTGGGCAGCGTGCTCCCCGATGCCAACATGGCATGGCGCAACGACTTCCGCTGGCGTAACTTCAACTTCGGGTTCATGGTGTCGGCCCGCCTGGGCGGCGTGGTGTTCTCGCGTACGCAGTCCATGCTCGACTACTACGGTGTTTCCGAAGCTACGGCTGCCGCCCGCGATGCCGGCGGTGTGATGATCAACGGCAACGACCTGGTGGATGCCAACAAGTGGTATACGGCTATCGGCGGCGGTAACTCCGTGCCCCAGTATTATACCTATTCGGCTACCAACGTGCGCCTGCAGGAAGCTTCGATCGGCTATACGATCCCCAAGAAGACGCTGGGCGACATCTGCGAGATCACGTTGTCGCTCGTCGGCCGCAACCTGTGGATGATCTACAACAAGGCTCCTTTCGATCCCGAGACCATCGCTACTACGGGTAATTACTACCAGGGGGTCGACTATTTCATGTCGCCCTCGATGCGCAATATCGGTTTCAACCTCAGAGTTAAATTCTAATCTGCACGATGACTATGAAATTCAATATATTAAAACCGGCTCTGGCTGCGTTGGTACTTGTCGGTACGGCCTGTACTGCCAACTACCTCGATATAAATACCAATCCCTACGAGCCGTCGGAGGACGACATGCAGACCGACGGTTATATCATCGGCTCGGCGCTGACCTCGCTCGCGAGCACGGTCGTTTCGACCGACGTCAATACGGCGCAGTTTACCGATGTGCTGCTGGGCGGCCCCATGGGCGGATATTACTCCACGACGGGCAAGTTCGACAATACGATCATGAACTACAACCCGACGGATGACTGGACGAACGTCTTTATGTACAGCGACAAGACGATCCCCGTGCTCTATTCGAACCTGCGCGAGCTGAAGAAGGTGACCGAAGATCCCATCGTGCTGGCGATCGCCGACATCATCAAGGTGGCCGCCATGCACCGTGTGACCGACGCCTACGGCCCGATTCCTTATTCGATGATCGGCGAGAACGGCCAGATCCAGGTGCCGTACGATTCGCAGGAGAAGGTTTACGACAAGTTCTTCGAAGAGCTGGATGCCGCGATCAAGGTACTTACCGAACACCGCACGGACGCCATCTCCGCCAAGGCCGACTATATCTACGGCGGCAGCGCCGAGAAATGGTGCAAACTGGCCAATTCGCTCAAACTGCGCCTGGCCATGCGTATTGTCTATGCGAACGAGGCTAAAGCCCGCGAGATGGCCGAATCGGCCGTGAACAGCGAGGTGGGCGTCATCACGTCGAATGCCGACAACGCCAGGCTGACGTCGTTCGGTGCCGACGGAAACCCGATTTACGTGGCTGTCAACTACAACAAGCCCGCAGATTGCCTGACGGGCGGCGATACACATGCCGCTGCCGACATTATCTGCTATATGAACGGTTACTCTGACCCGCGCCGCGAGAAATATTTTACGAAGTCGGAGTGGGAGGGCCATACCTATGTGGGTATCCGCCGCGGTATCGTGATACCCGATTTGAATTCCGTCGGACGCAAGTATTCGGGCGTCAACATCTCGGTTTCCTCGCCCGTCACGTGGATGAACGCAGCCGAGGTCGCCTTCCTGAAGGCTGAGGCGAAGGGGGTCTTCGGGTTCAATATGGGCTCCGGCGAAGCCGAGGATTTCTATAACGAAGGCATCCGCCTCTCGTTCGAGGAGTGGGGTGTGTCGGGCGCTGACAATTACCTGGCCAATGCCACGGGCAAACCGCAGCTCTATGCCGATCCTGCCAATTCGAATTCTTATTCGCAGGAGTTGTCCGACATTACCATTGCCTGGGATGCGGGTGCTTCGCCTGCCCAGATGCAGGAGCGCATCATCACGCAGAAGTGGATCGCCAACTGGCAGGTGGGCAACGAGGCCTGGGCCGACTACCGCCGCACGGGTTATCCCCGTCTGATGCCTGCCACCGAGAACGGCAACAAGAGCCTCGGGGTGGTCGATTCCGAGCTCGGGGCGCGCCGCATGCCTTATCCGGCAGACGAATACACGAACAACAACGTGAACGTCAACAATGCGGTTTCGTCGCTTTTGAAGGGCGCCGACGACATGGCGACCCGTATGTGGTGGGATTGCAACCCCGCAATCAAATAATAACCAACCCGAACGCTAAACGATTATGAAACGAAATATCAAGAAATTTCTGTTCCCGGCCGTAGCCGTTGCAGCCCTCTCTCTTGCGGCGTGCAGCGACTGGACCGAAACCGAAAGCCTCGACATCAACTATCCTTCGCTCGAGGAGCAGAACCCCGAGCTCTACAAGCAGTACCTCCAGGCGCTCCGGGATTACAAGGCGGGCGAGCACAAGGTCGTCTTCGTCTCGATGGACAATACCACCTCGGCTCCGGCTCAGCGCAACGAGCACCTGACGACCATGCCCGACAGCGTGGACATCATCTGCCTGATGAATCCCGACAACCTGCATCCGACCCTGGCGGGTGAATTCGCCAAGGTGCGCGAGAAGGGCACCCGGGTGATCTACAACATCGACTATAATGCGATTGAGAAACTCTGGGAGAAAGTCCTCGCAGATGAGGAGGCCAACAAACCCGAAGAACCTGCTGCGCCCGATACGCCCGAGGCAACTCAGGACGAGGGCGGCGAAGGCGGCGGCGAGGGCGAACCGACCCCCGAGGAGGAGCTGGAGCTCCGTTTTCTGGAGTTCTGCAGGCAGCAGACCGTCAGCCAGCTGAACCTGTGTGCCAAATATGGTTACGACGGTGTCCAGGTGAACTATACCGGCCGTGCCCCGCAGGCTATGCAGGACGAGGAAATAGCGCAGTATGCCGCACGCCAGGAGGCGTTCTTCTCGAACGTGAAGACCTGGAGCGGCGCCAACTCCGGCAAAGTGCTGGTCTTCCAGGGCAATCCGCAGAACCTCATCGACAAGTCCGTCCTGGGCGAATGCGATTATATCGTCATCCCGGCGCTGACCGCAACTTCGGCCGACAAGATGTCGTTCGCCGTGCTGATGGCCGCCGTGGAAGATGTCCCGACCGACCGGTTCGTCATCGGTGTGACGACCCCGTCGCTCACCGACCTGAGCGATGAGAGCGGCTATTTCTCCGGCTACGAGGCCGACGGCAAGACACGTGTGCGTGCCACCAAGGGCGCTGCCCAGTGGGTCGTAAGCCCGGCGTCGGGCTATGAGAAACTGGGTATCTCCATCGCCAACGCGCAGAACGACTATTTCAACCTGACTTTGGTTTATAAAAACATCCGGGAGGCGGTCGATATCCTGAATCCCGCACCTAAAAACTAATGCGACCTATGAAACTCAACAAGTTAAATATTGCTGTCGCGGCTCTTGCCGCCGTCGCTCTGGCAGGCTGCAAGAACGAGGATCTGTCCAGGCAGCATTACGACAATAAACTTTTCATCTCGGCGACGAATTTCACCGACGAGATGCTTATCAAGGCTGCGAATCCCTCCTATGAGCGCGAAATCACGGCCGGTATCGCCAAGCCCGTCGGGCAGGACATTTTGATCGAGTTCGCCGCGGCTCCCGAACTGTTCGACCACTACCGCCAGGCCTTCTACGACGAGGACGTGAAACTGCTCTCCGAGGAGTTCTACCAGTTCGATGAGACGAAGACCAGGATACAGGCCGGAAGCGTGGCGAGCGTTCCCGTGACGATCAGGTTCGTCGACGTGAACCTGCTGGACAAGAACGAGCGCTATGTGCTGCCCGTGACGATCCGTTCGGTGTCGGGTATCGACGTGCTGCCCAGTGCCCGCAGTGTTTACTATATCTTCAAGGGTGCCGCGCTTATCAACGTCGTGGCCGGTATCGCCGAGAACCGTGCATGGCCCGACTGGAAGGATGCCTCGCCCGTAACCAACATGCGTACCTTCACGCTCGAGGCGCTGATCAACGGCAATGCGTTCAAGAACCAGATCTCCACCATCATGGGTATCGAGGGCAAGTTCCTCGTCCGTATCGGCGATTCGGGCGTGGATCCCAACCAGATACAGGTGGCTTCGTCGAGGAACCTGACCAATTCGGATCTCAAACTCGATGCCGGCCGCTGGTACCATGTGGCCGTGACATTCGAGTCGGGAAACGTGAAAGTATACCTCGACGGTGCGGAGAAGTGCAGCGGCAACGTCGGTACTTCGTCCGTGAATTTCGGCGTAGCCCATTCCGACGAATCGGACGGCAAGCCCCGTTGCTTCTGGATCGGTTACTCGTATGCCAGCGACCGTTATTTCGACGGCCAGATCTCGGAAGTGCGTATCTGGAACAAGGCGCTGACCCCCGAGGAGATCAATGCCCCCGACCATTTCTACCAGGTGGCCGCAGCTTCCGACGGACTGGTGGCCTACTGGAAATTCGACGAAGGAGCCGGCAAGACCATCAAAGACCAGACCTCCTACGGGAACGACCTTACCGTCGAGAAGGAGTTGAAGTGGGTGAATGTATCGCTTCCCGAGCTGGGTAAATAATCTGCTAACCTTTAACCTGAAACGATTATGAACACCAAGAAATATCTGAAATACAGCTTCCTTCCGCTTGCGCTGATGTTGGGTGGCCTGGCATTCACGGCCTGCACCGACGACATCGAGGGCGGTAAGCCTGTCGACGAGGGGGCATACGACGCCGTGAAGCGCGTCGACGGCATGTTGCTCGACGTGACGTCGAACAAGAACGAGTCGGTGATCGAACTGCGCTCGGACAAACACCAGACCGAGGTCTTCTTCCGCCTTACGAAAGCGCCGCAGAAGGGTGTCGACGTGAAGATCGAGATGGATCCCGCTTATCTGGAAACCTACAATGCCGAACACGGGACGGAGTTCGAACTCTTCCCCGCGGCCAATGTCGCCATCGACCGCGAGGGCAAGCTGCTGCTGGCCCCGGACGAGATCCGTTCGGTCGGGGTGGGCGTTACCCTGGCCGCAGGCAGCGAATTGCAGGAGGGGACGACCTATCTGCTTCCGCTCAAGGCAACCTCCTCGACCGAGGGTATCACGCTCTCGGAAAAGGCGCAGCATGCGGTCTATCTGGTGAAAGACCTGCGTGCCCAGGGCGACGCTTACAAGGGCCCCGACGCCGTGAGGAACGTGTGCTATTTCGAGGTCAACGACACCAACCCGCTCAATGCGCTGGAATATGTACTGGCGGACGGTCAGTTGTTCTTCG
>OKSP01000667.1_pt1 | contig 18253 bp, 18 predicted proteins | sample 2434041 | NCBI WGS metagenome assembly OKSP01 (sample SAMEA3879593, study PRJEB24766) | human gut metagenome | biome: human-associated habitat; feature: feces | place: USA | collected 1985/1987
TTATAATTTATTCTACCAATAAAAATTATAAAACCCAACACATATTTATAATTTTTTATAAGATTATTTTAACAGTTAAACACCTCCTGTTATTTAGAAGAATAAACCTTCTAATTCATCTTCTTTTAATTTTGATCCGATCACACAGATTCTTCCTGTGTAATCCGCACTTCCTTCACGGATTTCATATTCTCCTGGAACAAGATCAAACTGAATCCATGATCCATCTTCTGTCTGTAAAATACCTTTGGATCTTAAGATCATACCATAGCTGTCATCTTTGGATAATTTCTGTAAGATCGTATCCAATTCTTCCTTATTATATTTCTTAGGTGTTTCTTTTCCCCAGCTTGTAAATACTTCATCTGCATGATGATGGTGGTGGTGATCATGGTCATGTCCACATCCACAGCTGCATTCTTCATCATGATCGTGATGATGATGATGTTCATGATCATGGTCGTGATCATGTCCGCATCCACAGCTGCATTCTTCATCATGATCGTGATGGTGATGTTCGTGATCATGGTCGTGATGATGTTCGTGATCATGGTGTCCACCGCACACAGGGCAGATTTCCTCTTCTTCTAATAATTCTTTGACCATATCATTTCCATCTTCCATAACTTTTAAGATCTGTTCTCCAGAAAGCTCATCCCATGGTGTTGTGATGATCGCAGCTTTTTCATTATGTTCACGAAGCAGTGCTACACTTTCATTTAATTTATCTTCTGCTACATCTCCTGTACGGCTTAAGATGATAGATCCTGCATATTCTACCTGATTGTTATAGAATTCACCAAAGTTCTTCATATACATCTTGCATTTCTTTGCATCTGCAACTGTCACAAAGCTGTTTAAGTCTAGTTCAACATCTTCCGCAACACCTTGTACAGCTTTGATAACATCTGATAATTTACCAACGCCTGATGGTTCAATGATGATAAGGTCTGGGTTGTACTGTGTGACTACTTCTTTTAATGCACTTCCGAAATCTCCAACTAAAGAACAACAGATACATCCAGAATTCATCTCTGTTACTTCAATCCCTGCGTCCTTAAGAAATCCTCCATCGATACCGATCTCGCCAAATTCATTCTCGATCAGTACGACTTTCTCTCCTTTTAATGCTTCTTTTAATAATTTCTGAATCAGAGTTGTTTTACCTGCTCCTAAAAATCCTGATATGATATCAATCTTTGCCATTTTATATTACCTTCCTTTATGTTCTATTCTTATCTTTCCTGTCACCTTAGACTTTCCGTTTTTTTACTTTTGAAAAAAGCAGAAAACTTAAGATTAGGGAACAAATATATTTTACTACTTCCATAATATTTGTCAAAACATTCTTTCAAGAGTATAATGAAAAAAATTAACAAAACGGAAGGAGTTATATGACTTATGAGAAAATACTACCCAAATTACTCCATTGGAACCGACGCATATGCCGACATCCCTATGGTATGTGAAAAATACGGAACAAAAGCTGTGATCATCGGAGGAACACATGCCTTGGCTGCCGCTGCCGATTTGATCAAAGAAGCTGTTGCTGACAGCAATATCATGATCACCGGTGTCTTTGAATACGGTGGTGAAGCCAGTCGTGAACACATAGATGAATTAAATTCTCATCAAGAAGTTATTGATGCTGATATGATCTTTGCATGTGGTGGCGGAAAAGCGATTGATACTTGTAAAGTATTGTCACAGGAAAGCAACCGACCATTCTTTACATTTCCAACGATTGCTTCTACTTGTGCTTCTTGTACATCACTTGGTATCATCTATCATCCAGATGGTTCACTTCGTGAATATTCTTTCCAGGAGAAACCTTCTGAATGGATCTTTATCAATACACAAGTGATCGCCAATGCTCCTGAAAAGTACCTATGGGCTGGAATTGGTGATACAATGGCTAAATTTTATGAATGTACAACCAGTGCCCGTGGTGATAATGATCTAGACCATAGCACTTCCATGGGCGTCCAGATCAGTAATCTTTGTGCCAAACCATTAGTAAAATACGGTGTAGAAGCCTTAGAAGAATGTCGAAATCATACTCCTGGAAAAGCTCTGGAAGAAGTCATTCTTGGAATTATCGTTTCTACTGGTTTTGTATCAAATCTTGTCGGAATTGATTTAAATACTGGACTTGCACATGCCTGCTATAACGGATTTACTGTATGTAAATCTACCGAAGAACATGGACATCTCCATGGCGAGATCGTTGCTTATTGTATCCTGATCTTATTAAAAGTTGATCATCAGGAAGAGGAATTTAAGAAAATCTATGAATTCTCCAAGAATATGGGATTTCCTGTGAAACTTGCGGATATTCATGCGACGATTGATGATATGGATGCTGTGATCACAAAGGCTTTATCCGGAATTGATGTACGTGTATGGCCTTATGAAGTAACTCCTGATATGATCCTTGATGCTGTAAAAGAGATTGAACAAGTTGCTTTATAAAATAACTTTATCAAGTGGATTCCCTTGGAATTTCCTATGATATAAAAAGGATATTGGCGTCACGATCAATATCCTTTTTCTTTATTTTTCTGTATTAAATTTCTTAAATGGCCGCGGTGTCATAAATGTCCCGCTGGCGCTTCCGACGAGTTCTTCTCCTACATAGGCTTTTCCAACAAAATTCATGATCGTTTTTCCTGTGGACACTGCTTCTACCTCTGTTCTTACGGTTGCTCCTGTTGGTATTCCTTTTAAAAATGTTGTAGAAAGCTGCACCGTTGGGGCTACACTATAATCGCCCAATCCAGCAGTCAATGTTCCAAATGCAATATCAAACATCCCTGCCAGAGAACCTCCAAACATGATTCCAAATGCATTTTCATGAAACTTTGTGGCCTCGAACGTCATGGTTAAACTTTTGGTATCATAATTAAAATCTGTGACAGTTCCTTTTAATTCTTTAAATATTCCATGTTTATTGATTTCATCTAACTGCTCCATTCTTTTTCGGATCTGCTTCTCAAAATTTTCTTTGCTCATCTTTTTCTCCTGCTTATTATTTCTTTTCACCATTAAATCGATGTATGTAGATTTCATTTTATGTCTGCCATTTTATCATATTTCCACTTTTATGTATAGAAACTGTTATATGGAACATCCTATGAACAAAAGGAGTTTTACAATTATGGATAATGAAAATTTATTAAACAGTATTTATCAGAACATTGCAATGGTTTTAGAAACCATTCCTGAAATTCGAAAGATCACGACAGACTGTGATTTTAAGGCTTTGATCATCAGCCAGGAAGAAGAATATCAAAATTTATCAGATTCTGTAAAAGATACGATCACTTCCAATGGTGATTCCACAGAGGAATTAAATGATCTTTTGAAAACATATTCTGAATGGATGACCAAATTAAAGGCTATGTCTGATAAAAATGTCAGTCATCTTTCTGAAATGTGTATTCAGGGATATACGATGGGAATGATCAAAGCAATCCAGAAAAATCATCTTTATTGTGATGCCTCCAAAGAAGCAAAACATTTCGGTGACAAACTTATTTCTCTTCACGAAAAAAGTATTCAGGATTTAAAAAAGTATTTGTAATCGTTAAGTTGTTGTGCTATGATTAATCTTGTTATTGATAGATTTTAATGTTCACGACCGATACGGATGCATTCATTTATTTCTATGAATGCATAAAGCAAGTAACGGTTCGTGGACTTTTTCTTTTTTATAAAGATTTTTATTGAAACACCTGTCATTAACAGTTACATGTATTTTTTATTTAAGAAAGTAGAGGTACCCAGATGAGTAATGGTACAGTAAAATGGTTTAACGCAGAAAAAGGTTATGGATTTATTTCACAGGAATCCGGAGATGATGTATTTGTTCATTTTTCTGCAATTCAAGGAAAAGGATTTAAGACTTTGGAAGAAGGACAGAGTGTAAGTTTTGAGATTGAAGAAGGACCTCGCGGAAAACAGGCATCTAATGTAACCAAGTTGTAATTTGAATGCGTTGTTCAATGCATATAAAAAAACGAAATAATATGATAAAAGTTCTAAATCTTTTATCCTATTATTTCGTTTTTCTCATATACATGGACAGCTATTCAAACCACCACATGTGTGTATGTTAGACGGTGTTGAATTATAATTTTTTTATATATTCAAATAATTCCTGTCCACTTGTTACTTCTACGTCCGGAACGATATCTCCTTCTGGCATTGGGCGGTTTCTATGGTTGAACCAGATGACATGCCAGCCAGAATTCTTGGCTCCTACGACATCTATTTCAAAGGTGTCTCCGATAAACCATGTTTCCTCTGGATCAAGCTTCATTTCTTTTTGAACAGTATGGAATGCTTTGACATCTGGTTTTGCAGCTCCGATGCTGTCTGAGATGAACATTGTTTTAGGGTTGAACCAGTGGTCTGATCCTAATGTCTCTAATTTCTTTCCCTGATTCTTTGTTGTTCCATTCGTTAAAATTCCGATTCTGTAATTTTCTTTGCAATGATCAAGGATCTGTTTTGTAATTTCTGGTACCTGAATATGCTTTTGGTAATAACGGTATCGTTCTTCGAATTGTTTTGCCTCTTCTTTGCTGACTTCTACTCCAACATCTGCATATGTTTTCTGGACACGATATGCAAATTCTTCGTCTTCAGAGATTTTTCCTTCTCTTGACATACAGAATGCTTCATCACTGTAGGTTCTTGATGCTTCAAATAATTCCTCACAGTCTGCATCTGTGCGGGCTGCCATCAGTTCTTTGTGGGCTTTTTCAAATGGTTCCATTAAATTATATAATGTATCATCTACATCAAAAATAATATTCTTCATCTTAGATCAATCCTAACTTCTTAAGTGCCATTGTAATTCCTTCTTCTTTGACAGTTCCTGTCACCATAGATGCGACTTCTCCTACTTTCTCACTATGACGTCCCATCGCGATTCCTGTTCCAACTGCCTGCATCATTTCTACATCGTTATCTGCATCTCCAAATGCATATGTGTCTTTCTTGTCAATTCCAAGTTTCTCGATCAGTTCTGTGATCGCATCTCCTTTTGTTACACCTTTTAATGTGATATCAATGAAATTTTCGCGAACATGTTTAGCGCAAGTAAATACATCTTTAAATTCTTCTTCAAAATCCTTCTTCACCTGAATATCCTTGTAATTCATAACAAGTTTGCTGATGTGAGTGTTTTTTGTTCGGAATTTCCATGGCGCATACCATCGTTGTGGCAGATTAAAAAGTTTGCAGTGATTTTTGAAAAACTCTTCATCCATATGTAGATAATAACTGATATCTCTTGTCTCAAAATGAATGATCGTATCTCTTGGGAAATATTCGTTAACTACCTGAAATACCAATTCATCTGGAATACAGATGTCTCTGATCACTTCTCCCTCAACTTCTGTATGTGAACCATTACATGTGATCGCTCCCATAAATTTATCAATATCCATCTCTAAAAATCGCTGTGTTCTTCCTGAGCATAACATTGTCAGATATCCATTTTCTTTTAATTTATTCAATGATTCTACAGTTGTTGGTGTTGCTGTTTTAATCTCATCTACTTCATCAACTGTTGTTCCATCATAGTCAAAAAATACGACACCTTTGTACTTTTTCATAATTTTGCTTTCTCCCATTTTATTCATTTCTTATTTTCTCTATATATAATACACACTTTATTTTACTTTCTACAGCTTTTAATTTCAAGATTTTACCAACAAAAATACCAGATTCCTATGAATCGAAATCTGGTATTTTTATTTTATACTCATTTAATATATTTACTTTATTTCTATTTTCTGTTTCTGTTTTTCATTGAGAACTGCTTTCTGTTTTAAGAAATTAATCTTCGCTGCTTTCGTATAATCAACGCCTTTGAATGCATTGTAAAATTCAAGTACCAGCTGTTCTTTTTCATAATCTGTCCATGTGTCAATACTTCCACCATCTTTGATCAGGGATCTTCCCTTGTTATCTACGATAAATCTGCCCTCTAGTCCGTCTGTTAAGATTGCTCCGTCATAATCTAGAACTTTAAAGTAAATTCTCAGATTGTGTTTTTGTTTTTTTACATCTGCCACTTTTAATTTGGTATGATCACTGACTTTGACAATCTCATTTTTCTTCAGATTTAATACTGCTTTCTGTACTTTTCCATTCTTTGTTACCACAGATTGTTTTTTAACTGGAATGATTTCCAGTGATCTTGTGTGTGTATGTTTGAAAAACTGATAGATATCTTTGCTTTTTTCTGAATTAGTTTTTTCTTCATAGTAGAGATATCTTCCTTTATTATCTCTGATCACAAGATCATGTTTTTTGTCATTGCTTCGCAAGGTATTTCCTAATGGAGATATAATAACTCTGTCTACGATTGATTTCTTAGATCGTATGATCACTTTTGTCTTCTTTGCGACCTTGCTTCGATCAACCGCAAGCTGCATAGACCAGTCACCTTTGGTATCCCATAAATAGTTGGTTTTAATATCCAGTTTTACTTTCTTTTTTAATTTTCCAGTAAGATTAAAACGATAAACTCCTTTAATCTTATGGCTGTTGATCCTGTAAGCTTCCGTTACTCCCGTTTCATTTACTTCATCATTTGCTTTTCCATCAATGGAAATCTGTGGTCCAAGCCATATACTGTTAAGGTTCCAGCGCTCTTGTAAACTATCTTTTTTAACTTTTTCAAGCTTTTCGGCTGTCGTTGTTTTATTTAATGACACTGTATAATACAATAATAAATTACCTTCATCCAGACCGACATTGTCAATTCTTAATGTAATTCCCTGATCTGTTCTGCTTATTCCTGCCTTTGCATTATTTTTTTGAATCTCGTTTAGTTTCACAGACCTTTGATATTGCCTGCTTCCATGTTTTGTGTCCAATTTTCCTGTTCCTAATGTGATCAATTTCGCACCTGCAAACACTGTCACTGTTGATAAAGATAATACAGCCACAAATACCACGGCATTTTTCCAGATTCTATGAATTTTACTTCTTTTTGTTTCTTCCGGCAATCCATCTAACAGATCATCCATCCTTTTTCTGGTTGATTCTGGCATCTGTTCCTGTATTTTTTCTCTCTTGATCCTTTTTCTTAACTCATGCTCCTTCATATGCACCTTCTCCTTCCATCTCTAATAAATCCTTTAATTGTTTTCTTCCTCTGGCAAGTCTTGATTTTACGGTTCCTTGCGGTATATCTAAGATTTTGGCGATTTCTTTTGTGGAAAATTCATCATAATAATATAAGATCAATACTTCCTGATGCTGTTTTGGCATTCTTAAAATATAACTTAAAATTTCTCCATCCTCTGATACCATATCTTCTGTCCAGTAATCACTGGAATGTTCCTGTTCTGGAAATTCAAACGGATCTGTTGGTTCCTGTCTCTTCCTGTTTCTTAAGATCTGATAACATTCATTTGCCAGGATCTGAAAGATCCATGCTTTGAATTTTCTTCTTGAACGTAATGTATCAATATTTTCATAAGCTTTTAAGATGCTTTCCTGCATCGCATCTTCTCCATCTGCCTGGGTTCCCACGATACTTTTTGCAAACCGAAACATATCTGTTTCATACTGTCTGATATACCGACAAAATGTCTCTTTCTTCATTCTTACCTCCTCTCTTTTCTTTTTTCCCTCTTTTATTGATTCACATATTCGATGGATTTACTTGCCGTTTGGTTCCCTTTTTTTTATTTTTTTTTAAAAGATGCATAAATCAGAAAAAGACACTTCTATCTTCTCTTGATAAAAGTATCTTTTTCACTACTATGCAATTCTCAAGGACTTTAAGACCTCTTGGAATGCTATGGTTACATATTATCTAAAATCTCGGTTAAGATCTTATTAACGATTCCAGGGTTTGCTTTTCCCTGTGTTGCTTTCATTGTCTGTCCTACTAAGAATCCGATAGCTTTCTTCTTACCAGCTTTGTAGTCTTCGACAGATTTTGGATTATTTGCTACAATCTCTTCGATCGTTGCTTTTAATGCTCCTTCATCATTCATGGATTTTAATCCATGTTCTTCTACGTATGCTGCAGGATCAATATCTTCTTTGAATACTTTCTCGAAGACTTCTTTTCCTACGCTTCGGTTGATCTCATTGTTCTTAATCATCTCGATCAGTTTCGCAAGATGTTCTGGCTTAAATGATACATCATCGATATCCATCTCTGATTCATTGACCAGACGGATCGTCTCTCCCATTAACCAGTTAGAGACTTCTTTTGGCTCTGATCCAAGTGCGATCGTTGCTTCGAAGATATCTGCAAGGTGTTTTGATCCTGTGATTATGTCGATATCATAATCTGGAAGGTCGTATTCTTCTTTATAACGGACTTTCTTCTCATCTCTGAACTCTGGCTGGGCATCTCTTACTTTGTCCATCCATTCATCACTGATCTCAATCGGTACTAAGTCTGGATCTGGGAAATAACGATAATCCTGTGCGTCTTCTTTGGAACGCATTGGGTAGGAATATTCTTTGTCATCATCCCATCTTCTTGTTTCCTGTACAACTTTTTTGCCATCTTCAATTAAGTCGATCTGACGTTCCATCTCTCCTTCAATGGCTCTCTTGATAGCTTTGAAAGAATTTAAGTTCTTCATCTCTGTACGTGTTCCAAATTCTTCCGCTCCCACTTCACGGACAGATAAGTTCACGTCAGCTCTCATGGAACCTTCCTGTAATTTACAATCTGATGCTCCTAAGTACTGAATGATCAGACGTAACTTCTCAAGATATGCGATAACCTCATCTGCAGAACGCATATCTGGTTCTGATACGATCTCGATCAGTGGCACTCCAGAACGGTTAAAGTCTACTAAAGAATCTCCTGTCCATGGATCATGCACTAATTTTCCTGCATCTTCTTCCATATGGATCTCATGGATTCTGATATCTTTCTTCTCTCCATCTACATCGATCTCTACTTTACCATTTCGACAGATTGGTAAATATAACTGAGAGATCTGATAGTTCTGTGGATTATCTGGATAAAAATAGTTCTTACGGTCGAATTTACAGTTCTGTGTGATATCACAGTTTGTTGCAAGTCCAACTGCCATCGCATATTCTACCACCTGTTTATTCAACACTGGTAATGATCCTGGCATACCTGTGCATACAGGACATGTGTGTGTATTTGGTGCTCCTCCGAATGCTGTGCTGCATCCACAGAAGATCTTTGTCTTTGTTGCTAATTCTACATGGACTTCAAGTCCGATGACTGTTTCGTAATTCTTGCTCATCTATTTAGCCCCTCCTTTAGCAATTGCTGGAGCTTCATATGCTCTTGTCTGCTCAAATGTATATGCTGCCTGAATGATCTTCTTCTCATTGAAGCAGTCTCCGATCAGCTGAAGTCCGATCGGCATTCCATTCTTGTCCTTACCACATGGAAGAGAGATTCCTGGAAGTCCTGCAAGGTTGACAGAGATCGTATAAATATCTCCTAAATACATCTTGATCGGATCACTTAAGCTGTCTCCTAATTTTGGAGCTGTTGTTGGTGCGACTGGTCCTAAAATCACATCGTATTTCTCAAATGCTTTGTCAAATTCTTTCTTAATCAGTGCTTTTGTTCTTAATGCTTTTAAGTAGTACGCATCGTAATATCCTGAACTTAATACGAATGATCCTAACATAATACGACGTTTCACTTCGGCTCCAAATCCTTCGGAACGAGTCTTCTTGTACATGTTGTGAAGTCCTTCGTAGTCTTTGGCTCTGTATCCGTATTTGACTCCATCAAAACGGGATAAGTTAGAACTTGCTTCTGCTGCTGCGATAACATAATATGCTGGAATTGCATATTCAACTAATCCAAGGTCGAATTCTTCTACGATTGCTCCCTTTTCTTCTAATGTTTTTGCTGCTGCTAAAACGGCTTCTTTGACTTCTTCATCAAGACCTTCTCCAAAGTAATCCTTTGGAATACCGATCTTCATTCCTTTGACATCGTCTTTTAATGCTGATGTAAAATCATAAGATTCTAATCTGACAGATGTAGAATCTTTCTCGTCGTGAGATGCGATCGCTTCTAATAATGTTGCACAGTCTGTCACATCTTTTGCTAATGGTCCGATCTGATCCAAGGATGATCCGTAAGCGATCAGTCCGTAACGAGATACTGTTCCATAGGTTGGTTTGATCCCTGTAACACCACAGTAAGATGCTGGCTGTCTGATAGATCCACCGGTATCAGATCCTAACGCCATGAAACATTCGTTAGCTGCAACAGCTGCTGCTGAACCACCTGATGATCCACCTGGTACTTTCTCTAAATCCCATGGGTTCTTTGTCACACCATATGCAGAAGTCTCTGTTGTACTTCCCATGGCGAACTCATCCATGTTTGTCTTTCCTAAAAATACAACTCCTTCTTTGATCAGGTTCTCAACTGCCTGTGCGGAGTATGTTGGTACAAAGTTCTCTAAGATCTTAGAACTGCATGTTGTTATATATCCCTTTGTACAGATATTATCCTTAATTGCCATTGGAACTCCAGCTAATGGTCCTGTGTAAGTCCCATCATCGATTCCTTTCTGTACTTCTTCAGCTCTCTTTAATGCACTTTCTTCATCGTAAGAGACATATCCATGTACATCACTTTCGACTGCCTTGATCTGTTCAAGTGCTGCCTTTGTTGCTTCTACAACTGTGATCTCTTTGTCTTTGATCTTCTTGCCTAATTCTACGGCAGTTAATTCTAAAATGCTCATCTTCTGCCTCCTATATGATTGTCTTTGGCACGACAAAGGCGTTGTCCTGCGCTTCTGGTGCGTTCTTTAATGTGTCTTCGCTTCCGTCTCCATTCGTTACCACGTCTTCTCTGAATACATTCTTCACTGGAAATACGTGAGACATTGGTTCTACACTGCTTGTATCTAGTTCGTTTAATTTATCTACATAGTCGAGCATACTTTCCATATCTTTCTTGGCCTGTTCTTTTTCTTCGCCAGATAATTCAAGCTTTGCTAAAATTCCGACATATTCAATCGTTGCATCATCAATATGATTTGCCATAAGTCTTCCTCCTGTTAAATTGCCTATAGAGTTAATGTTACCATAATTTTTATCTTTTTAAAATATAAAAATGAACAAAAGTCTGCCGTTTTTTCTTAAAAATGACAGACTTTTGCTTACTTTTTTTAAAAATTTAATCCATTCAGGATCTGATTTATAAAATCTTCTATGTGAGTGAATGTCTCTGGTACAAGATCTGCTAAAAATGACAACAGATAAAGAATAAAGACAATCACCGCCCACTTTCCTTTTTTTGATCTCTTCTTTTCTTTTTTATTTTTATAGGTTGATGTTTTCCTCTGTGTCTTCATTGACTGCGTCTTTGTATTCTTGATATTTTTAAAATCTGGATGTCGTTTTTCATCATGAATATATTTTGGCTGAGAAGTCTTTTTGTCAGTCGTTAATATATCCCAATGACCATCTTTTAATATTCTTGACCGACCTAAGCGATTAAAATCATAACCACACATTGGGCAGACACCATTTCTTAACTTTTCTTCACAGATTGGACATTTCTCGTATTTCATAGGCCCTGCTTTCTTACTGATTCGTTTTTATCTTATGGAAATGGTATCATATAATCTTAGTGTTTTCAAGAATTGCTCGACTTTATCTGTTATATATCAACAAAAAAATATGGCAGATTTCTCCACCATATCTTTTCTAAATTAAATTAATTTCCACATTTTCTGGAAATGCACGAAGGGTCATTGTATCTTTTCCATCATTTAGATAAATTTCAATAAATGTATTATCATAATATATCTCAATGTTTTTGAGTTCTTCTGACATGGAAACTTCTCTTTGAATTCCGTATTCTGTACTAAACTGATGCTTAAGCGTACTTCGGTCTGCAACTATATGTCCTGCTGCCCAGTCAATCTTAATACTTAGATGATCTTCTTGATCTCCGATCTGAATTTCTGAGATCTGTTTATCTGTCAGATTGATATACCATGTATCTTCTTCTGGTTTAATTCTTTTACTGTCTATATCAAGATGTGCATATTCATTCTTAATATTTTCTGGCACTTCCTGGCATAACTTTCCTTCTTTGATCGTTAAGAACCTTGACATTGTCAGACTATGGATCCACATATCTTCTTTTGCATATGGGAGTTCCTGTGCCCCACACCCAAGCCACGCAAACATCATTGGTTGTTTGTCTTTTCCATAGAATGCCTGTGGTGCATAAAAATCAAATCCTTTGTCGATCTCATCAAATGATTCCACATGAAATGTTTTATCTTCCAGACTTAACTCACCGACAAAATATACACTGGAAAACTCATTGTGAAAACGTTCTCCCATTGGTGTACGTCCCATTAATGATAAGAATAAAACATCTTTTCCATCTATTTCAATATAAGATGGACATTCATACATATAACCAAGCTCCAGGTCAATTCCTGTCAGTTCAATATTTCCCTGATATACCCAGTTTTCAAGATCTGTGCTCTTATACAAAATCAGTCTTGCCTGCCCATCGGTGCTTCCACCACCTAAAAGCATCCAGTATGCTCCTTCTTTTTCAAAGACAAATGGGTCTCTGATCTCTCCAATCAGTCCTTCTGGCTGTTCATCGATGATCGGATTGTTTGGAGATTTAAGAATTGTACCATCGCTGTTCATAACTGCCATTGCCTGTTTTGGGATCTTTCCTTGTTCTGTCTTATAGTTTGCTGTGTAATAAAGATAAAGCTTACCATCTGCTTCTATGGAATTTCCTGAATAACATCCATTTTTCTCATATTCCTGATCTGGAATGAGCATCTGATCAGACCATTCCCATTTTATGAGATCTTCTGAGATCACATGTGCCCAGTGTTTCATTCCGTGTTCTGGTCCAAATGGAAACCACTGATAAAACACATGGTATTTTCCTCCAAAATAAGCCAGACCATTTGGATCGTTCACTAATCCACATGGGGGATGAATATGATAGGATGGATGCCGTGGAGTATCTTTACAATACTCCACAAGCTCCTTTAAATATGCTTCATGTTTTTTTTGGATCGGTGTATATTTTTCTACATCTAAAAATTTCATATTATTCCCCGATCACGTCTTTTCCTGCTTTGACATTGATTCCTGTCTTAAATGCTACAGGTGTCTGGTTACCTTCATCCGTTTTGACAAACACGACGACTGGATTTAATCCTTTTGCTACAATCTTTGCTTTGTCAAATTTGAGAATTGGCTGACCTTCCTTAACGTGTTGTCCTTTCTTTACAAGGTATTCAAATCCTTCCCCATTCATGGATACTGTTTCGATTCCTACATGGATCAGAAATACACTATTGTTTGTTGTTCGGACACCGATGGCATGTTTTGAACCTTCCATCACTGTACAGATTTCACCTTCTGCCGGTGCTAATACTGTTTCACTTGTTGGGATGATCCCCACTCCGTCTCCTAATACTTTTTCAGAGAAGATTCCATCTTTTACATCTTCAATCGCAATTACTTTTCCATCAACAACTGCTTTGACTGGTACCTTCGCTGTTTCATCAATTGTTAGTGCAGATTCAGCTTCTTCCTCTTCTTCCTCTTCTTCACCATGTGGAACACCTTTTGTTTTATTATAAATGACGATCAGCACGATTGGTACGATAAATGCGATCAGGTTTCCAATGATATAGAATACTAATTTATTAGGTACTACGATCAGAAGTCCTAATACTCCTGTTAGACCCTGTCCAATGGCTCTTACTCCTGCAAGTTTCATGAATGCTCCACCACATCCAGCTCCTAGGCAGGCGCATACAAATGGGATCACGGAATATTTTAAGTTTGCAGCAAAGATAGCTGGTTCTGAGATTCCTACTAATGTTGGAATGAAACTTGACATTGCGATATCTCTGTCTTTAGAGTGTTTCTTTGCTAACAAGTACATTCCGATCGCTCCACCACCCTGTGCGATGATCGATACAGACCAGATTCCCTGAATGTAGTTAAATCCTGTAGTTGCGATCAAGTTTGCTTCAATTCCCTGAATTGCCTGATGTGTTCCTGTAACTACTAATGGCTGTAATAATGCTGCAAAGACAAATGCTCCAAATGCTCCGAAACTGTTGTATAAAATATCGATCACTGCTGCTAATCCGTTACCGATCATATTTCCAACTGGTCCAAATACTGTAAATAATGCTACGTTTGCAAAGAAAATAGTAATTGTTGGTACGAATACAAATGATACCACAGCTGGTACATATTTCTGTGCGATCTTTTCTACTTTAGACATAAACCATGCGGTTAAGATTGCTGGGAATACTCCACCCTGGAATGCAACTTTTGCAATTGCTAATGGTCCAAAATGCCAGTAACTTGCGGCAGATGGGTCTAATACGAATGTATTACGGTTTACAAGATCTGGATGTACCATAACGATTCCGACTAAGATACCAAGGATCGGATTCCCACCGAATCGTTTGACAGCACTATACATTACAAGGATTGGCAGATAATTAAATGTTGTTGCCATGATCGCTAAGAATTCTGCAATATCTGCAACAAGTTTGCTCTGATCTGCTAAGGATCCCTCTAATCCAAATAATCCATTGGCTGTCAATAATGCTTTGACACCAGTCAGGATCGCTGCTGCAACAAATGCTGGAATGATCGGAATAAATATATCAGAGAATACTTTGAATCCCTGCTGTAATTTTCCCATCTTGCTCATTCCTTCTGCCTTGGCATCAGACTGAGACATTTCTTTGACACCTGTTAATTCAATAAATGCATCATAGACATTGTTAACTGTTCCTGTTCCGAAAATGATCATCAGCTGCCCACTATTAAATAAGACACCTTTAACACCTTCGATATTCTCTAATGCTTTACGGTCATATTTTGTTTCATCATTTAAAATCAGTCGAAGTCTTGTCACACAATGTGTCGCACCTTTGATGTTACTGATCCCACCAACGTGATCTACCACATCTTGTGATATTTTTTTGTAATCCATCTATACTTGTCTCCTTTATTTCTCTCTTTTTATTTGTTTATTTTTGTTGCTATTTTTGTGTTTTTCGCTTCTAGTGTACCATCTGTCACTGTCAGTGCCAATCCATTTCCTGGATGATCACATAATCTTGCATTTAATGCCGTTCCATTAATATATAATGTTGAAATATCCTGGTCTATGATCAGACAGATTTCATATTCTTTGTCTGCTTCCAATTTGATCGGACGCTCAAGTCCAATGTTAAAGCACTGATACCATGGATAATTTGGACATTTGTTAAAGACAACTTTATTTTCTTCCACAAAGAATCTGTATTCATATGAAACTTCTGTTTCTTCATCTTTGTAAAATCTGATAGAAAATTCTTTCGTTCCTTCTTCAAATTTTACAGTTGTTTTGAATGCTGCGATGCTTCCTGTATCTTCACAAAGAAGTGTTTCTTCTTTTGTGTCAATCGTTTTCATACAAGGGTTAAATAAATCTTTCCAACCATCGAATGCTTCCATCATCTGGTCTACCGGTTTTACCCCAAGTGTTCCATCTTCTTTCTGGAATACTTCGTGTGGCACGAAAGTTCCTCCCCACAAGTATGCGTTCTTGTCATCGTTATCGATTCTTGTTGGCACCCATCCAAAAAGTACTCTTCGTTCTCCATCAAATGCTGTACGTCCTGCATAGTATGCTCTACCGTCAAATGCATCATCAAATGGTGCTTCCCAAGGCCCGTATAGGTTCTTGCTTCTTCTGTAATGGATTTTATTACCCTCACTGTATTCTGAGAATACAAGATACCACCAGTCTCCCATCTTAAAGATCTCTGGCATCTCAAACATTGTGTAGATTCCTGGTGCCCAGAAATCTCCTTTAAATTCCCATTTCTTTAAATCTTTTGATGTGAAATGTACGAGACGTCCTGTCTGTTTTCTCTTATCTTCTCCCTTTCTTGCTCCAAGGATCAACAGATATTCTTCTCTTTCCTCATCCCATAGGACAAATGGATCTCTCCAGTTTCTCTTATCATATCCTTCCTGTGGAGGAATCTCTAATGCTTCTTTCGATTTCTCCCATGTGATCCCATCTTTGCTTGTAGCGTGAAGCAATGTCTGTGATGTCTTTCCTGCCTTTAAGAATTCTCTATTATATCCTGTATAAAATGCATGAAATCCTGCCTCTGTTTCAAAAACACTTCCTGCATAGATGAACTGATCTGCTTCTTCATCCGTTCCACGCTTTAAGCTTTCTCCATAGTCTTTGTAATCTACAAAATCTTTTGTTGTTGCTAATGCCCAACCGAATGGTTCTCCAAAAGGTCCTGGATTTCTTGTATCTCTCTGATGATATACATAAAACTGACCTTCTTTTCCATAAGGCATAATATCTCCTACCCAAATACCTTCTGGCTGATAATATAACTGATACATAATTTAATCCTTTCTTTGATTTACCTTGTTGCTTTCTATGGCTTTATTATATGTCAAACGTTTTCATATGTCAATCGTTACCATATTAATTTTTGCACAAAATATTTGGGTGATTTTTGGTAGTTTTGCATAAAACTTATCTTATTTTGTACGTTCTAGCATATTTTTAGGCATCAAAAAAGGAAGAGTAGTATTTTCTCTTCCTTTTTTATTCTCTGTTATGTTGTCTGTCCTTCCAGTAATTTTACTGGAAGATCCATGCAGCTTTCTGCTGTTTTTCCTTCAATCAGATCGATCAGCTTATCCACCGCTACCTTTGCAATCTGTTTAACTGGCTGCTGGATCGTTGTCAGTTCTGGAACAAATCCTAAAATCTGCTTTGTTCCATCTACTCCGATGATCTTTAGATCTTTCGGAATATTGATTCCTTTTTGCCTTGCGACATGAAGTGCAATCACTGCAAGCGAATCATCTCCTGCAAAAATACCGTCAATCTCAGGGTGTGCATTTAACATATCATAAATAAGTTTTTGCTTCTCCACATTCTCCATGATGAACGGTACTTCTAAAATCATCTGAGGAAGCCCTACTTTCTCCATCTCTTGAATATAAGCCTGACTTCGATTGTTACCTGGCATCTTTAATTTACTGTTTCCTCGGATACATAAAATGTGCTGACATCCTTTATCGATCAAATGTCTAGTTGCCATCTGCCCTGCTGCATAGTTATCACATGAAACGACTGGAATATGTTCTCCAAGATAACGGTCAATTCCTACGACTGGCATCTTTAACTTGGAGTATGTCTCTACGACTGCGTTATGTGTTCCAACGATCATTCCATCTACCTGATTGCGTCTTAGCATATCAATATAGGCTTTCTCTGTATCCATCTGATTTTTGCTGTTACACAGAAGCATCTTATAATTTTTCTGTGATAAATAATATTCTATCTGTTCTACAACTTCTCCATGAAATGGTGATGTTACAGTAGGAACGATAACCCCGACAAAATACGTTCTGTTATTTAACAACGCTCTGGCAATCTCATTTGGATAATAATTGATCTCTTCCATAGCATCATATACTTTTTTTCTTGTTTCTTCGCTGATGTATCCTCGGTTATTTAATACCCTGGATACTGTTGTGGGAGAAACTCCCGCTACTTTTGCCACATCTTTTATTCCAGGTTTCATTCCATACCTTCCATTTCTAACTTATTCTTAAAGTATCCCATCTTCTCGAAGCAGCTTTCCTACTTCTACATATTCTTCTCTGCTTCCCTCAAGATATTTGATCTCGTCCTCTGTCAATGTACGTTTGACTCTTGCTGGACTTCCCATAACTAAAGATCTATCTGGGATCACTGTATTTTGTGTTACAAGACTTCCTGCCCCGATCAAGCAGTGATTACCGATCTTTGCTCCATTCATAACAACAGATCCCATCCCGATCATGGAATTATCTCCGATCTGGCATCCATGGATCACGCTGTTATGTCCAACTGTCACTCCATCGCCGATTTTTACACTATTCCCTTCATCTACATGGATCGTACAATTTTCCTGTATATTACTCTGATTTCCGATCACAATAGACTCTTCTCCTTCACAGCGCATTGCTGTAAAGAACAGTACCGTAGATTCTTCTCCTATAGTAATATTCCCAACTAAAACAGTTTCTTTTGCTACTTTTGCTGAATCAGCGATCTTTGCCTGTTTGTAATTCATGTTCTATCTCCCGATATTCTTCTTATTGCTCTTCTGAGAGTAGTTCATTCTTCCTTCTTTCCAACCCTTCTTGTCTGTCTTATCCC
>OKSP01000676.1_pt1 | contig 17943 bp, 9 predicted proteins | sample 2434041 | NCBI WGS metagenome assembly OKSP01 (sample SAMEA3879593, study PRJEB24766) | human gut metagenome | biome: human-associated habitat; feature: feces | place: USA | collected 1985/1987
TGGTGTAAGATAAATGTATAAAAGATTAAGGAAAGAGTATAATGCGTTTTCCCTGAAAGGTGCCGCTATCTTTACCTTCCCACGGCCGTGGTAGCTTCTTCTCACGGCCGTGGTGAGATACTACCACAGCCGTGGAAAGATCTCGTCACGGCCGTGAAGAACTAACAAGATCGATACTTTAGCAGAACGATAACGGCACCTTAGTTGAACAATAACGGTGTCTTTGCGGAATAATGCAGGCTTGGTAAGTAAGGGATAATAGCTGCATAGTGCAGTTTTAAACAATAATAGGCTGACAATAAAAGACGAAAATCTTTATTGTCAGCCTATTGTCAGCTTCTATTGTCAGTGGGTAATAGCTTGAAAACAATCACTTTATGAAGCCATAACTCTTGGCCTGACAATAAAAACCATTTTTTTATAAATTCTCAATGTAGCCTAAGTTCATTAACCCGGCCTCAAATTGTATGTAATAGCATTGCCTATTGAATCTGAATACTGCACGTTTGCAAGTCTTTTTCATTTGAACTGTTTCCGTAAAGTATCTTATATGTTCCGTTTAAAGGACGTATGGTATTGGTCGCTGCATCAAACCATTCGAAAGAATCGTACGGAAGCTCTATCTGGACGTTCTGTGTCTTACCTTTAGCAATGCTAACCCGTTGGAAACCACGAAGAGTTTTTTGCGGACCTTCTTTGTCGTCAGGACGGCAGATGTACACTTGAACCACTTCTTCACCGTCTCTCTGCCCGACGTTACTTACCGGGATAGTAAGAATTGCTTTTTCGCCTTTGGTCAGCTTCGATTGGTTCAGGGTCGCTTTCCCATAAGAGAAACGGGTATAACTTAAACCGTAGCCGAATGGATAAAGAGGTGTTTCCGTCATGAAACGGTAGGTACGTCCCTTCATCGAATAATCTTCATAATCCGGTAATTGTTGCATGCTTTTATAGAAAGTGATAGGCAGACGTCCGGCAGGATTGTAATCTCCGAAAAGAACATCGGCAACGGCTGTTCCACCTGCCTGTCCGGGATACCATGCTTGCAGGATAGCATCGCAATTCTGCGTTTCAGGCACGATGGCCATTGCCGAACCGGAGAAGTTGACGAATACTGTTTTCTTTCCATTCTTCTTTAGAAGAGCAAGAACTTCGCGCTGGATGGCGGGCAATTCGATTTCTGTACGGTCGCCGCCTTTGAATCCGGGGTCGGATACCCGCATGGATTCTCCTTCCAATAGGGGGGAGATACCTCCGGCAAAGATAACTACATCTGCGCTTTGCAACTTGTTCAGGATTTCACGGGCATCCATTGGAGTTTGTTTTGCCAAGTCGAAGTTCAGTGTAGGGTTATCTTTAACCTGAATAAAACGCAACTCGATGTCGTAACTCTTTCCTGCTTCGTAGTTGAAAGAATACAGATTGGTATGATTCTTGATGTTGGTGGCTTCTGCTATTTGCTTGCCGTTGAGGAATAAAGTAACTCCTCCGTTAGTCATCACGCGGAAAGTGGCGGCACCGGAATCTGTTGGGCGGAAAGTGGAACGATAGATGGCGGTGAAGTTTTTCAATCCTACACCGGGAGCAAATACGGTAGAACCTTCTGCACTGAAATGGAAAGGAGTGGTCAGACGGTCGGTTGCGGCAATCTTGCCTTTATATTCGCGGTTATTCCAGTAGGTGGCGTTGAATCCGGCTTCTCCGTCGATGCTGCACTGATTGAATAGGCTGTGCAGGGTGGTGTCGTTTGTATATCCGCATACAGGTTCGTAGATGATTTGTGCGTCAGGTAGTTTGGCGCGTATTCCTTCCAGTAGAGTAACGGTATGTGAAGGGAAGCCGTTGTAGTTACCCCATTGCATTACCGAGTCGTTGGCGTTGGGGCCGATGACTGCGACTTTCATCTGACGGTTTAATGGAAGGATGTTGTTATTGTTTTGGAGTAATACCAGACTTTCGTGTGCCATTTTCAGTGCCAGTTCTTTGTGTTTGGGACAGTCGATAACAGAAAATGGAATGTTACTCCAGGGATGAGTCGAATTCATTTCTCCCAGTTCAAAGCGGGCTTTCAGTAGTCTTTTGACTGATGTATTGATTTTCTCTTCCGAAATCAGGCCTTTTTTCACAGCATCGGTGATGCTTTTGAAGTTACCGCCACATTCGAGATCTGTTCCGCTTAAAACAGCGTCGGCAGAGGCATGGGCGGCATCGGGATGCGTTTCATGTTTCTTGCGTTGGAAAAAGTCTCCGATTGCTCCGCAGTCGGTGACTACGATTCCTTTGAATCCCCAGTCGTTGCGGAGAATTTGGGTTAACAGACGGTTGCTGCCGCAGCAGGGATCGCCTTCGAAACGGTTGTAAGCGCACATCACTTCTTTAACTCCTGCTTTTTGTACCAGTTCCTTGAAAGCAGGAAGGTAGGTTTCCCATAAGTCTCTGGGTGCAATGTTTTCTGCGTTGAAGCTGTGACGGTTCCATTCGGGACCCGAGTGTACGGCAAAGTGTTTGGCGCAGGCATGAAGTTTGTCATATTCGGCATCTTCCGGTCCTTGCAGACCTCTGACTGCCGCCATTCCCATACGTCCGCTTAAATAAGGGTCTTCGCCGTATGTTTCCTGTCCTCGTCCCCAGCGGGGGTCGCGGAAGATATTGACGTTGGGAGTCCACATGGTCAGTCCCTGATAACGTTTATATTGTCCTTTTTCATTGAATTGGCGGTTCTTGGCGCGTGCTTCGTCAGATACGGCATCAAAGACTTCGTATAATAGTTCGTCGTTGAAAGAAGCGGCCATACCTATGGCTTGTGGAAAGACAGTAGCCAGTCCGGCGCGGGCAACGCCATGAAGAGCTTCGTTCCACCATTCATACGGCTTAATGCCAAGCCGGGGAATAGCCGGTGAGTTGTTTTGCATCAACGCCACTTTTTCTTCTAATGTGAGGCGTTGAAGTAAATCGTCCGCCCGTTGTTCCGCAGTTAATTTCGTGTCCTGATAGGGATACTTGCTGGGTTGTTGTGCCTGTACATTTACCCCTTGAATTCCGATAAGACAGGCAATGATCCATTGCTTTTTCATTTTCTAGTTCTTTTGGTTTTTAGATTTGAGACTGCAATAGTACGTGCTTTTCATTATTTTTGTGGGGAATATCCGGTAGAAAAGGAGGATTTCCTATGCAAGGCTTATTTGGAGCCGATAAATCCATAGACCTGTTCAAAGATAAAACATTTTGTTGAATATAGCATAAGCTTTGCAATGTAAATAGATGATACCGAAATGTTGTTTTGATACTTATATCAGAGATATGTCTTGTTGAAATTTGAGTATTTAAGAGATAATTATAGCTGGCTTATAGATATTTACTACATTTGCGAACGACCGGTAATACTTCTGGTTATTTATAGAATATCCTTTTGGTACATTGTACGTTGGGGATATTCTTGTTTGTATAAGAAATAATAGTAAATAATGGATATTGGAGGAGGCAAATGAATAGTGATTATAAAGTTGGCGATTTAATTTATGATGCAAATATTTATGATGGAATGAATACCAGCATGGATGATTTGCAATTTTATAAGCGGTGGTTACCTAAAAACAAGGATGCCCGAATACTTGAGCTTTGCTGTGGAACTGGCAGACTTACTCTTCCTATTGCAAAGGATGGATATGATATAAGTGGGGTTGATTACACTGCTTCAATGCTCCATCAGGCTAAGATGAAAGCTGCCGAGGCTGGACTAAGAATCAATTTCATTCAGGCGGATATCAGGACTCTGGATTTACAGAAGAAGTACGACCTTATTTTTATTCCATTTAATTCGATCCATCATTTATATGAGAATGAAGATTTATTTAAGGTACTTCATGTCGTTAAAAATCACCTCAAAGACGGAGGCTTATTTCTGTTGGATTGTTTTAATCCGAATATTCGGTATATAGTTGAAGGTGAGAAAGAGCAGCAGGAAATAGCCACGTATACAACTGGCGATGGAAGAGAAGTCTCGATAAAGCAGACAATGCGATATGAAAATAAAACCCAGATTAATCGGATCGAATGGCATTATTTTATCAATGGTGAATTCAATTCTATTCAAAATCTGGATATGAGAATGTTTTTCCCTCAAGAGTTGGATTCATATTTGGAATGGAATGGTTTTAGTATTATTCATAAATATGGAGGATTTGAAGAAGAAATATTTAATGATGATTCGGAAAAACAGGTGTTTGTTTGTCAATGTAAGTTTGGATATTGATGTGTTGTTGACAGGCAAATCTCTTTATCTTGTATGAAAAGTCCCTTTATATCAGTTTACTCTATCGAATTTCGATTGATTGAATAATGAGACAACCGGGTATAAAGGGACTTTTTATATTCTTATCAAAGAGTTATTTTTTTCTCTCTTTGTATTCTGACGGGGTAATTCCTATCACTTTCTTGAAGCACTTGCTGAAATATTTCGGATCGTTGAACCCCGTCATATATGCTACCTGGGAGAAGTTATATTCGTCGCTGTCAATCAGTTGTACGGCACGTTTGATACGTATTTCCCGTATAAAGTCAACAGGTGTCAGTCCGACGATTGATTTTAATTTCCGGTAGAAGATTGTACGGCTAAGCATCAACTGTTCTGCAAATTCGTCAATCGTTAGTTCGGCATTGTCCATCTGTTCTTCCATGTATGCCATTACTTTTTTCATAAATTGCTCGTCGTATGGAGTAATCTGTGGTTGTGAAGGAGTCAGAGGATCGGGAGAAGAGGTATTCTTTCCTTCCATCAGCCTATTCATATAGAGCTCCTGCAATGCTTTGCGTTGTCGTAACAAGGAGGCTACACGGGTCTTTAGATAAGTAGCACTGAAAGGTTTGGTGATATAATCGTCAATGCCTTGTTCCAATCCGGCGATGCGGTCGTCCAGAGAGGCTTTGGCTGATAATACGATGATGGGGATATGGCAAATATTGTTGTTCTCTTTGATTTGTCTAATCATTTCTAAACCGTCCATCACCGGCATCATAACATCGCTGATAATAAGATCGGGCAGGTCGTCAACAGCATGTTGCAATCCCTCTTCACCATTGGAAGCTGTGATTACCGTATAATTCTCCGACAAAATACTTTTCAGAAAAGCCTTTAACTCTTCATTATCTTCTACCACCAATATGGAGAAACCATCCGAATTAGTCTCAAGGTCTTCTTTTTCTTCCACCTCTTCCGGCGCTTTCATGCTATCGACGGGATGAGGTGCTGAACTCTGACTATCATTCAGGATAAATTCGACCTGTACATCCTCTTCGAAAATTTCCCGTTGTAAAGGCAAGCTTACTGTAAAACGGCTGCCTATTCCGGGTTGACTATTTACTGTAATAGTGCCATGATGCATTTCCACCATCTCTTTCACGAGAGACAGCCCGATGCCGGAAGATGGTTGCAGAATATTTTGTTTTACCAATGACTCGAAGCGTTGGAACAAGGAATGTTGTTTTTCTACTGCAATTCCGATTCCTTCGTCTGCAACCTCTATCTCTACTGTCTTCTCTTTCGTTGTGATATTGACTGTAATCGACTTGTCGGTAGGTGTATATTTGAATGCATTGGAAAGCAGATTGAAGAATATCTTTTCAAACTTATCTCTATCCACCCAGCTATATACCGACTGGATGGTAGAAGTCAGCTGATAGTTTATGTTCTTTTCTTCAGCTATCAGTTTGAAGCTACTCATCACCTTTTGCAAAAGTGGAATCAAATCGGTCTCTTCAATCAGTAGTTTCATTTTCTGATTCTGAATCTTGCGGAAATCCAGAATCTGATTCATCAGTCGGAGCATGCGCTCTGTGTTCTGATGTACCAAAGTCAAATGCTCACGGGCGGAAGGAGAAAGCGGTTCATTCTCTAATACCTCTGTCACAGGGCTACTGATTAAAGTTAGCGGAGTACGTAACTCATGAGATATGTCAGTAAAGAATCGCAGTTTGATATTTGCTAATTGTTGTTCCATATCCACTCTGTGACGTAACCGATAGATGTAAAACAACACATATACGATGCTTGCCGTAAAGAGTATGAATAGAATGAAATAGAGCAGCCATGCCCAGTAGGTTTCCCAAAAGGTGGGGAGTACATGTATAGATAGAGTCCGTACATTGTCCACCCAGACCCCGTCACTGTTTGTTGACTTTATCTGCAACTGATATTTGCCTGCAGGTAAGTTGATGTAGCTAGCGGAACGGTTATTATCTGCTTCATTCCATTCTTTTTCTAGTCCTTGCAGGCGATAGGCATATAAAATCCCTTTTGGATTGACATAATCAAGTGCAGCAAACTGGAAAGTTACATTCCTTTGAGAGGGCTCCAGTTCCAATTCTTCCAGATTGTCAATAGAGTGATCGGTAAGGTGTCCTTGAATCTTGAGTCCTGTAAACACAATAGGAGGGACATAGCTACTCTTCCGCATCTTCTCCGGAGAAACTTCCAGAAAGCCTTTATCAGTTCCTAAGATAATTTGGTTACGGGCATTGATAATAGGAAGAGCTTCGGAGAAATTGAATTCCTGATAGATGGAACTTAATTCATAGTTCTCAAAAGTTTCTTTGGCAGGATCGAATTTGGAGAGCGCAATCTCCGAAACAACCCATAGCTGATTCTGTGTATCTTCAATCATTGATAGTGCCAAATCGGAAGCCAGCCCGTTGTTCTTGTCGTAGTTTCTGAATTGGATATTCTCGTTCAGCAGATTGGGAGATATCACTTTATTTACGCCTCCGGTGAAACTGATGATATAAGTGGTTTTATTCTTGTCTGTATAGATATGCATGATATCGTTGGCACTAAGACTGTTTTTATCTCCCGGTCTACGGATATTCCGGTAGAATTTAATCTCTTCCAGGCGTTCGAAGTTGTTCGAGAATGTCAGCAGTCCGTTAGTCGTTCCCACTAAAATCACTCCTCCCGGAGCTTCTGCAATATTGCGTACTTTCATACCGTAAGCTATGGGATAGTTTCTTAACTCATTATTACTATGAATAAATGAAACTTTTCCATCTTTAGCTTGTGCCAGCAGATTTAATCCACCCCCATAACATCCTATCCAAATATTATTACGACTGTCCTGAAAGATAGCATAAATGCTATTACTGCTTAAACTATAAGGATCATTTGTCTGGTGTTCAAAATGGTGAATAGAGTAATGATTTGCTCCTGTCTTTTTAAGTTGGAAAAGTCCGATTTCTTTAGTCCCCAACCATATATTTCCATCTTTGTCTTCCAGAATCGAATATACCCCATTATAGAACGATTGTTTTTCCTTAATGATATTTCCTTGTTTGGATAAGTACCCCACCAGGTTACCATCCGGTGCGAATATCTGGATATAATTAGATTTCGATGCTGTCCATAGACGTTTATTGCTGTCTTGCAGGAATGCACGTGTTTCTGCCTCGTAATCAGTCAGGTTAAATTGATAGCTCTGTGGAAAGAAGCATAGTTTCTCTACACCACGTGCTGTTGCAAACCAACAGTTTCCCTGATTATCCAATGTATAAGACCTGACTAACGGACTGAAAATAGACTTAGGATTATTGATATCCGTAAGAAGCGGTTTGAGAGTTCTTTCTTTCCGGTCATAGTAGCAAAAGTTTCCTTCCGTGGGGAGTAACCATAGGTTTTTCGCATTATCTTCAAAAATAAGTTTGCGACTTTTACGCCCATGCTTGATAATCTCATCTTTTGGGGTGAACAGATGCTCTTTTTCATTGGTCACGAGGTTAAGATGGACAATGCCCGGATCTTTTGAAAAAATCCAGATATCTCCCAAGTGGTCTTGATAGACAGATTCTACATCGTTGGAAGTTTGGGTAGCTGTACGGATGTCTATTTGCTGGAAACTGTTCTTCGGGATAGAATACAAAATCACTCCATTATCCGTTCCCAATGCCAGCATATCTTTTCCTATGGTAGTGACATTGTTTATTTTATGATGCGGATAAGGAATATCTACGAATTTCAGTTTTTTAGTGTGGAAGTCATATCTGGCTAACTTGTCATTTTCTGCAATCAGATAGATCGTTTCCTTTATTTGGGTGATGAACTGGAAAGGAAAGTCAGTATCCAGTGTTTTCTTTCCTATGATGGAAACACCTTTATCCGTCAATATCCATTCATCTTCTTCAGAGTCTTGATAAATGTTAAATATTTGATTTCCTTTCAGGTTGTGGTTGGAAGCTGAATAAAGTGTGATGCCTTCTCCTTTTTTGCATAATTGTTCGTCCACTCTGAATGCATATCCGCTTTCACAGAGAATCCAGGCAATCCCTTTCTCCAGCGAATAAATGCGTGTAACATTGTTAGTTTGTTTCGTGGAAAGTTCAATAGGTTGGAGAACATCAATAAACTTCTCGGTTTCCACATCAAAAAGACAGGCTTGTCCATCGTAAGTGGGGCACCATATATCCCCGTATTTGCTTTCTGAAATAGTTCCCATGCGATTACTGCCGAATGCATATTTACTCTCTTGCGAAGTTTTATATGTCTTAAAAGTGTATCCGTCAAACTTGTTAAGCCCGTTCCAGGTACTAAACCAAACAAGCCCTTTCTGATCCTGTAAAATGCTCATTACATTACCTTGAGCGAGACCGTCACTCACGGAGAAATGTTTAACTTGGCAGATAGGTTGAGCAGCTATATCGATCGCTATTGTTAGAAGAAGAAATAAAGTATGGAGCCGTTTCATAGTAGTTACTTTAATGTTTATAGCAAAAATAAACAAAACAATGCAGAATGGAAAGTCCGATAAGTGGTTTGAACGAATAATACTCGTTTTTTCCTATTTTTTCCTCTTCATCCTATACAGCATTGATCTCTATGTTGTGTTTTGAACAAAAATAAGAGAGTAATATTAGTTAAAAAAATCCTCTTTATAATCTTATTCAGATTATAAAGAGGATAATTTTATTGACAAGAGTTGCATGGGGTATGGTGAGATGAAATCATAATTGGGGAATAAATTGCACAAGACTTTCACAAGTATCCTCCTGCCAATGCCTAAAATCATAGCAAAGCTAATTAAATAGTTTTTCGAATTGCAATATTTATTAATTTATCTTATGGTATTTATGAAATTTTTAATATATTGAAGATATTTTGTGCCAACTTTCCGTAACTCGTTGATTTTGCTTATGTTTGTAGGTAAAATAAAGAATGAAGTGAATGAATATGTCTACACAGCTATTATATAATGATTTCCCTACTTTTTTGCGGAAATATTTTCCTTACAAAGTACAAAAGATTTCATTGAATGCAGGTTTCACTTGCCCCAATCGTGATGGTACAAAAGGGTGGGGTGTACTTACTGCAATAACCAGACTTTTAATCCGGATTATTGTCGGACAGAGAAATCTATTGCTATTCAATTGGAAGAAGGTAAATGCTTTTTTGCCCATAAATATCCGGAAATGAAATATTTGGCCTATTTTCAGGCCTACACCAATACATATGCGGAGTTGGAAGGCTTGAAGCGTAAGTATGAGGAAGCATTGGCGGTGGATGGGGTAGTCGGGCTGGTGATTGGTACGCGTCCCGATTGTATGCCGGAAAGTTTGTTGCGTTATCTGGAAGATTTGAACAAACATACGTTTCTCATGGTAGAATATGGGATCGAAAGCACTTGTGATGAAACCTTAAAACGCATCAATCGGGGGCATACTTATGCAGATACAGTAGAAGCTGTGTGTCAGACAGCGGCCTGTGGTATCCTGACAGGTGGACATATCATCCTCGGACTTCCGGGAGAAACACATGATACAATGGTGGCACATGCCGAAATTCTTTCCGATCTGCCTTTAGCTACACTTAAAATCCATCAGTTACAGTTGATCCGTGGTACGCGAATGGCGCATGAGTATGACGTAACTCCTGCTGGCTTTCATTTGTTTAACGAGGTTGAGGAATATATTGATCTGGTGATTGATTATGTAGAACATCTCCGTCCCGATATGGTTGTGGAACGTTTTGTTTCCCAATCTCCTAAAGATTTATTAATAGCTCCGGACTGGGGATTGAAAAATTATGAATTTGTAGCTCGTTTACAAAAAAGAATGAAAGAAAGAGGTGCTTATCAAGGTAAGAAGTATAGGGATTCGGAAAAAAGGATTATTTTTGCAAACGATAAACTTACCACTTAATAAATAGCTGTTTTGCGGAGTATAGAATAGTGGAAGAAATATTTAATGGATTTGAAAGATGGAAAGTAAAACAAGAATTAAAGGAAATGTCCACTATGTGGGAGTAAATGACCGTAACAAGCACAGATTTGAAGCGATGTGGCCATTGCCCTATGGAGTTTCATATAACTCTTATCTGATTGATGATGAAATGGTGGCATTGGTAGATACGGTAGATATCTGTTATTTTGAAGTCTACTTGCGTAAAATCAAGCAAGTGATTGGAGAACGTCCCATTAATTATTTGATTATAAATCATATGGAACCGGATCATTCGGGATCTATCCGATTGATTAAACAACATTATCCGGAAATTATTATCGTGGGTAATAAGCAAACATTCGGTATGATTGAAGGTTTCTATGGGGTAACCGGTGAACAATATCTGGTAAAGGACGGTGATTTCCTCGCTTTAGGACGTCACAAACTGCGTTTTTATATGACTCCAATGGTGCATTGGCCGGAAACGATGATGACTTTTGATGAAACGGATGGAGTTCTTTTCTCCGGTGACGGATTCGGATGTTTTGGTACTGTAGATGGCGGATTCCTGGATACCCGGATCAATGTCGATAAGTACTGGGGAGAAATGGTTCGTTACTACTCTAATATCGTTGGTAAATACGGAAGCCCCGTGCAAAAGGCTTTGCAGAAATTAGGTGGACTTCCCATTTCTGCCATTTGTTCTACTCACGGACCTGTATGGACAGAGAATATTGCAAAGGTGATCGGCATATATGATCGTTTGAGTCGTTATGATGCGGATGAAGGTGTTGTTATTGCCTACGGAAGCATGTATGGAAATACAGAGCAGATGGCGGAAGCTATTGCTGAAGAGCTTTCTGCACAGGGGGTTAAGAATATCGTTATGCATAACGTAACAAAGAGTCATCCTTCTTATATCATAGCGGATATTTTCCGTTATAAGGGATTGATTATCGGTTCTCCTACGTATAGTAATCAGATATTTCCGGAGGTGGAAGCGCTGCTTTCAAAGATTCTGCTGCGTGAGGTGAAGGGACGCTATTTGGGTTACTTCGGTTCTTTTGCATGGGCAGGTGCTGCGGTGAAACGTCTGGCGGAGTTTGCTGAAAAGAGTAAATTCGAATTGATCGGTGATCCGGTGGAGATGAAGCAGGCTATGAAAGACCTGACTTATACCCAGTGCGAAAATCTGGCACGTGCCATGGCGGACCGTTTGAAGAAAGATCGTTAAAACAGTGAATGAGATAATTTATTAACTAACCTATAAAATAATCGACTTATGAGACTTATTATTCAGCCGGACTACCAGTCCGTATCTCTGTGGGCTGCACATTACGTTGCCGCTAAAATAAAAGCTGCCAATCCAACCCCCGAGAAACCATTTGTATTGGGCTGTCCCACCGGATCATCTCCTCTGGGCATGTATAAAGCTTTGATCGACCTGAATAAGAAAGGAATCGTTTCCTTCCAGAATGTGGTAACATTCAACATGGACGAATATGTAGGATTGCCGAAAGAACATCCGGAAAGCTATTATTCTTTCATGTGGAATAACTTTTTCGGTCATATCGACATTAAACCCGAGAATACTAATATTCTGAATGGTAACGCTCCGGATCTGGATGCAGAATGTGCACGTTACGAAGAAAAGATCAAGTCATACGGTGGCATCGACCTGTTCATGGGTGGTATTGGTCCTGACGGACATATTGCATTCAACGAACCGGGATCTTCATTGACTTCACGCACTCGTCAGAAAACGTTAACAATGGATACCATCATTGCTAACTCCCGTTTCTTTGATAATGACATCAACAAAGTTCCTAAGACTTCTTTGACAGTGGGAGTAGGTACTGTGCTTTCTGCAAAAGAAGTGATGATTATTGTAAATGGTCATAACAAAGCTCGTGCTTTGTATCATGCGGTAGAAGGTGCTATCACACAGATGTGGACAATCAGTGCATTGCAAATGCATGAAAAGGGTATTATCGTTTGTGATGATGCTGCTACAGCTGAATTGAAAGTGGGTACTTACCGTTACTTCAAAGATATCGAATCTGCTCATTTGGATCCGGAATCATTGATTAAGTAATTTGTAATGAAATAATAGAAATAAGGGCTGCGCACTGAAAATGTGACGCAGCCCTTTTTATTTCTGATACTATTATGTGAAGATTAGATTTTGGATGATTGTCTAACGAGCAAGTATTTTGGCTATTTCTGTTGCTGCTACTTTATATCCTTCACCAGTGAAATGAATGTAATCATTTCCATAAAGTCCGTCTTTCATAGTTCCGTCCGCTTCGGTGAACCATTTGGTGGGATTGATATATTCAACTTTCTCGAATCGGTGATGTTGTAATATGTCATGAATCTTATCACATTGTGTGCGCACTTTACTCTGTTGTTCCTTACCGGATGGAAACAGACCTAAAAGAATGATACGTGATTCGGGGAATTGCTTCCGTACTTCATTGGCTACTGCGATAATTCCTTCAGCCGTGTTTTCGGGACTGTCTTTTCCACTTATCAGATTATTAATTCCAATGGCAATCACTATGTTTTCAGGGTGGCAACTATTGTAGTTATCATAACGGACACGCCAAAGCAGGTTTTGCGTGCGGTCGCCGGATATGCCGGCACTTTCCCAATTATCCTTTCCTATGGCATTGTCCATAGCCTCTTTGCCGGGCTTGTAAGTCACTTCTTTTCTGTTACCTCCCCAATCTTGTGTGATGGAATTTCCCAATAACAACAGTTTTAAATGTTTCCCATTGAGAGTGGTGGTTATGTCTTTTGCTACGCTGTTCCAGTCCGAGTTTTGGGTCCATCCGGCTGCCGAACGGAATTCATTTCCCGGTACAGGATGCACACACATATTTTCCGCCCTGTTCGTAGCTTTGAGGATGAACTGCACAATAGGCTCGGGATTGTTGAGGGAGTGCGGGTGATGATCCACTCCAGGCTTATGAATAATAGTAATTGGTGCATGCAATTCCTCCATACGTTGTTCGAAAATGGCTGTGTTTTCAGCAACCGACACCACTTGGTCAGCATCACCTACCACGTGCAGGATGGGGATTCCGGCTTTTGCCATTGTCGGTGCACAGTCTATCGGATTCTTTTTCCAGTTCAACGCTTCAGCTTCGTTTTTAAAACCGTAAGCATTGAGAAGTTGTTTCGTATCCATGGTGGAACCGGCAGATTTACCTTGTCCCATAGGCCAACTTTTGAAGTCCATTACGGGGGCATCTGCATAAATACATGCCACTTTTTCCGGGTTTTGTGCCGCCCAGTTATAGACAATCAGCCCGCCACGACTCATCCCTTCAAGTGCCACTTTCTTGTTGAATCCGGCTTTCACCATTCGCTTGTAAAAACTATTCCAGCGTTGAACAGCTTTATCCGAGCCATATAAGTCGGCTACATCACAGTAAACAATATGAAAGCCATGTTCCAATAATGCTATGTCAGTCTGTGGCTCATGCCCCCAAAAGCGTGCACGAATCATCCAAGGTTTTCCTATGGCTTCTTTTGCGGGCTCTACTACAAGGCATTTTACTCCCTCATTCTCAAATTCATACCCTTGGTGTCCATGGAAGTTGAATCGTTTGGCATCTTGTATTCCCAGTGATGTCTGCAGCTTTGTTGGAGAAGCTGTTGCTTTTACAGCGAGATATTCATATATCTTTTGGGCCATGACTCCTGCTCCGATAGAAGAGGGGTGCAGTTTGTCCGGTAGCATAACCGAATCCCACTGGTCGCCGAAGAGATTAAACAGATTGATAATTTCCAGTTGATTTTTCCAGGCCAATTCTTCCACCGTGGGGCGTACCTCGTTTTCTATCAGTTGTGCATTGATTTCCGAACCCTCCGGCAGGAAACAACGGATAGGAGTCAGGAGAATAATACGTGGATGTGATTTCAGATTCCGGTATGTGTCAATTAATGTCTGGTAATTGTCTTTGAATTCGTTTTTGTATTTCCAGTTTTGCGGTTTGGTATCGTTAGTACCTAATTTGATTAATACAATATCGGGCTGATATTCCAGAGATGCTTTGTAGGTATCTGTTTCGGAATATGGGTAATCTCCTTTAGACAATATAGTTCGACCAGAGGCTCCGAAGTTTTTGACCTCATACCCATCTCCCAGATAAGCTTGAAGTTGTGCCGGATAGCAGTTCATTTCCCGGTTGGGGATGAATGCTCCATAAGTAATACTGTTTCCTATGCACGCTACCCGTATGGGTTCACTTGCAAATGATTGGATAGTAATGAATAGACATACAAGAAAGATGCCGATGTGATTTAATTTTTTCATGATGAATATGATGGTTTTGGTTTGTTGGGGGGATAACCAATCGTTGTTTTGCTGTGTATAAACGAACTGGCATGCTACTAATAATAAAACTTATTTATTCACGTTCCTATCATATAGCATACCAGTTCGATTCATTTTTCGGCTTTTATACCTCTTCCAGCCAGCCTTTCCCTTGCCGGATGATTTCCAGTTCGTCGTCGGTACATTTCACTACAGTGGAAGGTTCTATACCTCCGATACCTCCGTCAATGACCAGATCGACAATGTCACCGAACTTCTCATCTATCAGTTCGGGATCTGTCATATATTCCAAGTCCTCATGCTCTTCGTAGGGCAGAGTGGTCGTCATAATGGGAGCATCCAGCAGGCGTGCGATTTCGCGGATGATATTATTATCCGGCATACGGATACCCACTTCTTTCCGGTTGCGGAAGATTTTGGGTAACCGGTTGGTTCCGTTCAAAATAAAGGTGAATGGCCCTGGAAGATTATGCTTCATCAGCTTGAATATATTATTGTCTACTTTCGCATATTCGCTGATGCTACTCAAGTCATAACAGATGATAGACAGATTGTTCTTTCTAGGGTCTATCTCTTTGATCCGGCATATCCGTTCTATAGCACGTTCCTTCAAACCATGACAGCCGATGGCGTACATCGTATCAGTGGGATAGATAATCAGTCCGCCGTCATTCAGGATGTCGATGATTCGTTGTAAATCCTGCGGGTTATTATTTTTGTCATATAGCTTCAGAAGCATAATTCATTCTCCTTCTCTCTTATTTGAGTTTCTTTTTTAAGAAATCCAGTGCCTTTTCTGCTGCTTTCTCTGTCACCTTTTGTTTGATTGAATCCTTATTGGCGGTAGCGGCAGAGTCCAGTCCCAGTTTCTGTCCGAGTTTGCTGATAGCTTCATCGGCTACAGCCTCGACAGCTTGATTGGCCATGCTTTTAGTATCGACGCTGACTTTCGGAGAGGTAAATGAACCTCCGATCTTCAAGTCAAGAGTCATTAGTTTAGAGATATTGCCTACAGATGTCGGCAACTTCACTTTTCCGGAGTAGTCGATGGTTTGATCGAGGCCTGTGCTACCGGAAAGATTCAATGTGTAGTCTCCCATCTTGATATCGAACGGTTTGGTTTCTACGCGTCCGTCTTTGATGGTGAAATCCAGTGTCATATCTTTCACCTTCATGTCTTTCAGACTTGGCTGTTTAACGGCATCGGCTATTTCGTCGATTGCTTTCACTCCGCTCAAACTAAGATCACGGGTGGAAAGGCTGCCATCACCTTGCATTGTATTCAGTACAGGGCTCATGGTTGCATCCAAATCTGTCAGTATATTAATACTTCCGGAGAAATTACCTTTCAGGTTTTCGAAGATAGGAGCCATCTTCTGCACCATGTCCAATTCTTTGTAAGCTTGTGCGAAACCGATATTGGAGAGTTTGAATCCGGCTTTCATTTCCGGCTTCTTTACGTTGGCAGTGGAGTAGTAGCCGTTCATGACCACGTTGCCACCCATGGTGTTCATGGAGAGGTTTTTCATATCCACTTTGCCATCTTTTACCACAAGCTTGCCGTTCATATTATTGAAAGACATCTTATCGAATAACACCTGTTTCAGGTTAGCGTCCATTTGGAAGTCGATGTTGCGGGGAACTTCCATAATACCCGTGGCAGCTGTAGCTACGGAGTCGGTAGACGCAGTTTCTGATGCAGTCGCTTCATCCGCAGAAGCGGCCATGAAGTCGTTCAGATTGAAATAGTTGGAACGAATATTCAGGTTTCCTTTCAATGTAGTACCTTTCAATGCGTAACCGATATAGTTTTCAAACCGACTGTCGGCTGTGATATCATTCTTTCCGATGTTGACGGTTGTCTCGCTCAACTGGAGGTATTTCGGGGTGAAAGTGAAGAGAGACTTCTTGATTTCTACGTCCGGCATATCTTTCATTTTGAGTTTCATACCCGTCAGTCCGATAGTACCTGAAGCTTGCATACGTTCGTATTCCTCTTTTTCGATATAGGAAAGGCGTCCTGACATTTGCATATCGGCGTCAATGGTACCGTTCAACTCCATATCTCCAAGTGGATAGACTTGTTTTATCATACCTAAATTGAGAATCCCTTTAGCTTCAGCTTTAAAGTCCGGATCGCTGATCGGTGTTTTTACATTAGCCGTCAGGCTAAACGGATTTCCGGCAAGACGGAAACTGAAAGGATTGATATTGACCGTCGTCAGGTCGATATTTCCTCCCGGGTTCTGGACGTTGGCACTGATATTGATTTGATCCACTCCTGCCAGTAAAGCCGGATAGCGGAACATGGCATTCTTGACTTGCATATCAATGTTGAATGCAGGAACGGTGTCGCCTTGCAAGATACCTTTGGCCGTTGCAGTAAGCGTAGCGGTTCCGTCTGTTTTCAGACTGGAGAATTCCGTTGCATAAATGGCTGGAATCAGTGACAAGATTTCCTTAAACCCGATATCGTTCGTGTTAAGTTTCAAGTCCATGTCGATAGCCGGATCTTTCAAGGCTACCCAACCGTCGATACCTGCCTGAATGGCGTTGAGGCGGATGGTGTTGTCTTTTAATGTGTATTTGTTATTGGCAAGGTCGGCATCCACATCCATTGTTGCGGAGATATTGGCATTGGCTAGGAAAGGGATTCCATTCATCTTGTAAGTAAGTGATTTGGTTTCCGCTTCCAACTTCAGAGTAGTGCGGTCACTTCCTAAGTCTCCGGCGCAGACTGCGTTAAAGTCGCGGATATCAGCATACATCTTCCCTTGTTGATCGTCATAAATCAGGTTCATGTTTTTGATAACAAAGCGTTGTAGCTTCACTTTGAAAGGAGAAGATGCTTCTTCTTCTGAAACAGGAGCTTCGGCTGTTGCTGTTGTATCCGGTTTCATAATATCCCAGTTGGCACGTCCGTCCGGCAATACAATGGCATGTAAACGTGTATCTTCAATAAATATTTTAGAAATATCGTAACCGCTATCTCCGAAAAGAGAGAATAAGTTGACTGCGGCAGTAACTTCTCCGGCCTGTACAAGGGTGTCGTTGGCAAATTCACCAGTACCTTTTAACCAGAAATCCTCGAGAGTGACAGAAGCCTGTGGAAAGTTACGGAACAGGCTAATGTTAAGGTTCTTAAAGTCAAATTGTGCATTAAGCATCTTGTTGCCTTCTGTTTTTACAATGTCGGCTATCTTTCCCTGGAAGGCGAAAGGAAGAAGGAACATCAGAATGATGATGACTCCTACTGTGATAGCTGCGATTTTCAAACCTTTTTTCATTTGCTTCTATTTTAAGAGTTTGAGATATTACAAAGAGCAAAACTAATAAAAGTTTTTGATATAGAGGGAGAATCAGTTCTTTTTCTTTCGTCTTGATACGAAAGAAAAAGAACC
>OKSP01000681.1_pt1 | contig 17723 bp, 5 predicted proteins | sample 2434041 | NCBI WGS metagenome assembly OKSP01 (sample SAMEA3879593, study PRJEB24766) | human gut metagenome | biome: human-associated habitat; feature: feces | place: USA | collected 1985/1987
GGTTCTATTTTTTTACTTGTACTACTTGTATTGTTTATCAATATTTCAAAGAACTTGTTGCTTTCGTTTTAAAAGCGGGTGCAAAGATAAGGGCTTTATTTTTAACTACCAAACTTTTTCGGAAGTTTTTTTTAGTTTTTCTTTTTACGCTGGTTTCTCTGGCTCTCTATGCGAAAGGGAAAGAAGGTATGAAAGAATAACTCTTGCCAATTTTCTTTGCGAATCGGACTGCAAAGATAAGAACTTTAGTTATTATAATCCAAACTTTTTCGGAAGTTTTTTGTTCTTTTCTTTAAGTGGGATTCCACTTTTTCACTAAGTCAATTTGTCAAGGCTTTCTTCTCTTGGAAAGCGGGTGCAAAAGTACGCCCTTTTGGTATACACTCCAAATATATCAAACTATTTTTTCTAATTATTTTTGAATACATTTGCTAAAGTGCTGACGCATAACGATGTTGGAGAACATATTTTTTAAGTATAGGGAAATTGTGTGCGGAAACAATAAGAGGGATACACATTATTATATCACACGCGGGCGCGTAAAGGCGAAAAAGGAAAAAGCAAGAAGATGCCTGTAAGGGAAAAATCTGTAGTACAAAGACTCACCAACTCAACCCATTTATTTAAACTTAGGTCAATACCTCCTTTTTCAGATTACAGAGTGCAGAACGGAAATGTTCGAGAATAGTATACATTCTCGCTTAGTGATTAGTAAGGGCTCACCAATGTGAACAAATAAGCTATCAAATGTAGACAAACAAGCTCACTACTGTAAACAAGTCTATCTACTATAGTGAGCCCATAAGAAGCATTAAGAGTTTACAGAAAGATCATTAGGTATTAACCTATAATTGATGAAAGAATATAGAATAAGAGACGGTACTTCAAAAGCAGATACTAATGACACACTTTCGGCATTTATATGATAGAAAAAGGATCAAAATAGTGAGATATGAGATTAGTTATTTACATCCAAACAGAAGTGTATTTCACTATAAATCAACAAATTAAAAGTAAAACTAAAATTAAATAGGGTGAGGGTAAAAAGTTACCCTCACCCTACTGCCACACGTTCCCTCACACCTTGCAACCACGATGAATAAAGGGATTGAACGAAGGTGTGAGGGTGTGAGGGTAAAAGTGATATAAAAATATAATCAGCTACAATTTTTCTTGGAGCAGACCGGGCTAAGGAACTACTATCGTTCCTTTCGCTGCCCTGAAATCAAGAGTTATTATAGTGTTGGCAGCCCATACATAATCTTTGTTCGGTTCATCCATGCCCTCTTTACGCAAATAGATTTCAAGAGTCTCCGGATTAACAGCATATTCGCGTTTCCAAGCACCAAATGAAGGATTAAGATTATCAAAAGCAGGAATATAAGGATGTATTCTGAAACGTCCTCCATTAGGTAAAGTAACAGAGAATGTTTTCCCGTCGCTACTTTCCGTAAAAGGCAAGATCTTTTCGTTGTTTCCTCCGGCTGCCGTTCCATACCCATAGATTACAGGCTTTTGGATGGAGATGGTCTTCGAACCTAAATCAACGAAAATGATATAAGTACCACTTTGGGGGATAACCACCAGTCCTTCGTCAGAGATTTCGAAGCCCACATTATTAGTCAGTCCGGTAAACTCTCCATCACCAAATATCTTGGATGTAGAGAAACGAAGTTTAGTTCCGGCATTGAAATAATTAATATGTATCCATCGGTCGGCACTGTTCCAAACCTTATCTAATGAGATAACCCCATCCGAGCCCCAATTCATGTTTCCAAATTCATCGCCAACCATATAAATAGCCTTCGCTGTTGAGGGGACATCACTTGGAGAGGCAAAAGTCACAGCTATTTTACCTCTATCTTGAGAGAAATCAAGTTCTATTGGTATATTAGAAGCAACAGGAACCGGTTCCAGTGCAGCACCTACACCACGATAATAGATTTGTCCATTATAGATGTTGAATTCCATAGTGTTCCAGTCTCTATTGTTATAGTCGGAAGTTGCATACATCTGAAGATTGCCTTGTGTTGTAGTGACAGCAGAGAAATTCTGCCCGGAAAGATCGAACGATACTTCCTGTCCGTCAAAACACTCACCTATTCCATAAACGGCAGGTTTCTCAAAAGCTATAAGATTACGGTTCATATCTACATATACCAAATACAGGCCGCTTGTTTCTACCGTCGCTCTTCCGTTACTGCCTACAACATAATTGACATTTGTACCCAAAGAGGCAAAACTTTCCGCATCAGATTTTTCCGATGCCCATTTAATTCCCTGACCAGCATTGAAATACTTGATAGTCCAGAATGCACCATTGCCAAGCTGTCCCACAGGGGCCATCTCTACCACATTTGTCGAATTCCAATTCCAGTTTCCAAATTCATCTCCAATCATATATAGTTTCTCCGGATACCCCTCCGGTTCGGGTTCTATGATCTCATTGCCCGTCATCTTCGCAAAGAATTTTCCTGTCAAGACTTCATATTGAAGCGTTACTTTATACTCACCTTTGTTTTTAAGATTGAGCTGCACTTGCGACTGGTTGGTTAGTTCGGCATATTCTTCAGTTAAAACATTCATTTTTATACTTCCTCCCGTTCCGGTGTACATAGAAGAGAATGTATATTTCTCCGTATCTGTTTCCTTCACATCAAAAGATGTATTATCGGTATAATTAAACGAAAACTCTGCCGGTAATATCACTTCTAACTCGCCACTGGACACCCAGGTAGCCACATGGTTAATATGGTCGTAAGACGGTTTTTGAAGAAAGAGTTCGTTTTCACCGTCTTCTGTCAGTTCGAATTTACTCGTCAAACGGAAATTGAATGGAACAATATTAACCTGTTTCAATAAAGGATTCACAATTAGCTGATACAATCCATCTTCCATTACTCTGAAACCGCCGGTTCCAGGAGCCAAAGAATAAGTTGACACCTCACTGTTGTCGTTTTGCAAAAGCGCTCCCTGCCCATAATAAACTGGTTGCCCATCCGGTCCGACTAAAGAGATATAAAAATCTCCGCTGGATGTCAGCCATGTGTTCAATGCGACCAAAGTGCCCTCTTTTATCACATTCATTTTACCATTGATTGCCTCTACCGAGAATTGGGACGCACTCCCCGTCAGATAGATACCTTCGGGAACATTGATTTCCCGTTCATAGTGTATCCCGTCGTCGGCACAACGACAGAAAATAAATGGCAACGAAAATACAAATAATAATTTTATTATAGTTTTCATCTTCATGATTACATTAAATTATAAATAACTATACTATTGGAATCTAATGGTATTTGACTAAAATTTCACATCAAACTGATGTTGCTTCTTGTCTTTTCCATTCGCTCCTACCACATCAATCACCATTTTTCCATCTTTTATCTTACAAAGCAGATAGCTGTTATTATCATTGACAAGGATGGGAAAGTTGGCTTTATCGGGTTCTGATTCACGGAAATAATATTTATGAGTGTGTCCGGATAACATCAGATCAATTCCAGCCGTATTTAAAACGGGCAACAAGGTTTGCTGCAAATGATAGTTTCCATGCCAGTTGCCTATCGTCGGCGGGATGTGCAGGAATGCGATCCGAAGGGATGATTGCTTAAAATCGTTTTCTTCCACCACACTCCGCAACCATAGGGTTTCTTCTTCTCGGTAATTGTCATAGTCGGCAATACCGGCATACTCCAAATCCGAATCCGGCTTATCTTCACCGGAATCAAGAACAAGAAAACAAACCTTACCTATGTTGAAACGATAATAAAAAGTTCCGGTAGACGTAGGAAAATACTTTATCAACGCATCGGAATAAACTCCACGTGTTTCATGGTTTCCCCGATTGAAAACAATAGGCACTTCGGAAGCAAACAATTCGACACAAGCATCAATATAATCTTTACATATCTGCTCCTGCCCCTCTACCCATGACGACATATCTCCATTAAGCAAAACGAAATCAAGAGATTTGAAATCTACTTCCCGACACAGAGACTTCATATAGTCACTCCGCCCGTGAATATCATTTAATACCAGAAAGGAAATTTCTTTCTTCCGGTCGTCGAAAGTTCTGAATCTGAAAGGTTCTTGCTTGTATACATTTGAAGCAGCAATCAATCCATAAGTTACCCAGTCACTCGAAGGCCAGGAGACAACTTCTCTCGAAAAAATCCGGTATCTGTATTCCCTGCCGGGTTCCAAATGTTTGATGCGTACACGGTGGATTGTATCATTGGCCCGCTTACGTCCGGACTCCGTATCGTAATATCGCGGACGTTCCTTCCCATAGAAATGATCTTCACCGGCAGGCGCCACTTCCACCCACGAAAGAGCAGGTTTGTTTGTAGTCCATACCACTGTCACGCCGTCGGTACTCATATCACACAGGTAAGGACCGTGTGTGATCTTTATACTGTCACCGTCATGTGCAGAAAGCCGAGCGGCAAAGATGACAAAAAATACAATTATCCAATTTCTCATAGAACGGTTCCTCCTTCTAATTTATTAGTTTGACCGATATGGTTTGTAAATCATTACTGTTGCAGCCGGTCATAATTTCAAATTCACCGGGTTCTACCACATAGTTCATGGCAGCATCATAAAAGCCTAAAGCTAAAGGAGAAATGTCAAACTGAACGGTCTTTGACTCCCCCGCTTTCAGGAATATTTTCTTGAATGCCTTCAACTCCTTTACCGGACGCACAACAGAAGCAACTTTATCATTCACATACAGTTGCACAGTCTCTTCGCCATCTCTGTCTCCGGTATTGGTTACTGTCACCGAAACGGAGATGGTCTCCTGTCGCGTATATTCTTTTTGGGTGCTCTGCGGAACTGAATAACTGAATGTGGTATAACTCAAACCGTAACCAAAAGGATAGAGCGGAGCATTCGGAACATCGATATGCCGGGTGGTTGAGGAATGGGGCATATCTCCCGGACGTCCGGATTTCTTATAGTTATAGTAAACCGGTACTTGTCCCTCTACCCGTGGAAAAGAAATGGTCAATCTTCCGGAAGGATTATAATCACCGAACAGTATATCAGCAATAGCGGTTCCTGCAGAAGTACCTAAAAACCAGGTTTCGAGAATGGCCGATACGTTCTTGTCCACCCATTCGATAGACAGCGGACGCCCATTCATCAATACGACGACAACGGGTTTCCCTGTGGCAACCAGTTCTTTTATCAATTCTTCCTGCACACCCGGCAAATCCAGTTGGGCACGGCTTCTCGATTCGCCACTCATCAAAGCTTTTTCACCGACAACGGCAATCACCATATCACTTTTGGAAGCCAATTTCACTGCTTCTTTGAATCCTGACTTATCTTCTCCGTCAAAATCGCAACCACGGGCATATCCAACTTTCGTTTTGTTACCGCCGATTTTGTTCTTTATGCCCTGCAATACAGTCGTCACATGGCGATCTTCCCCTCTTGCTCTCCACGAGCCCAGCAGTTCGGTCTGATTATCGGCCAGCGGACCTACCACGGCAATGGAACGGACATTTTTTGCCAGCGGTAATGTATGATTGTCATTCTTCAGCAGGACAGCCGATTTATGAGCCATGTCCAGTGCTGCATCCAGAAATTCTTTTTTCATGATTGTCTGCGATTCGTATTCTTCATTACAGAATTTATATGGATCAACAAACAGTCCCAAAGCATATTTGATATGCAGAATCCGACTGACGGAATTGTCGACATCTTCCATACTGATTTTACCGGCTTCTATCAGTTCTTTCATGTATTTATTATAGAGCCCATCTGTCATATCCATGTCGATGCCGGAATTGAAAGCCAGACGGGTAGCGTCTTTATCGTCTTCCGCCACTCCCTGCGCCACCAGCTGCTTCACTGCTTCCCAATCGCTTACCACAAAACCATTGAAATTCCATTGCCCTCTCAATAAGTCTTTGAGCAGGAACGGATGTGCGGACGCAGGAATACCATTTATATCATTGAAAGCACTCATAAAAGTAAGTACTCCCGCATCAATGCAAGCCTTAAAAGGAGGTAGATAAGTATCAAACAAAGTCCGTTCCGACATATCCACCGGAGCATAATCTCTTCCCGCCTGGGGAAGTCCGTAAGCTACCCAATGCTTTGCACATGCCAATACTGAATTATTCTCCCAAAGATTCCACTGAAAACCATTCACTCTTGCTTTGGCTATTTCACTTCCCAGGTAGGTGTCTTCTCCTGCTCCTTCCACTACCCTGCCCCAACGGGCGTCTCTTGCGATGTCGACCATAGGAGCGAACGTCCAATGTAGTCCGGCTGCCGAGGATTCAATCGCAGCAATCTTGGCAGCTCGTTCGATCGCTGCTAAATCCCAACTACACGATTCCGCCAAAGGAGTCGGAAAGATTGTCTTATATCCATGAATCACGTCCATCCCAAAAAGAATCGGTATCTTTATCCGGGAATGACGCATATTCTTTTCCTGCAAATCACGCAATGTCTTTGCACCGGATATATTCAAAACAGAACCTACAAGTCCGCGTGCTATCAATGAATCGCTCAAATATTCTGATTCAGGACCGGTTAGAAGGGTACGGCCTACGTATTGGGATAACTGGCCGATCTTCTCTTCCACAGTCATCCGTGAGAGCAAATCTTTAACAAATGAATCCGCTTCCGGAGTATGAGGTAGTTTACTATTTCCGACGATCCGGGTATGCGGATCGCGAACATAAACTCTTATCCAATCAATATCGAAATCAAATTGCTGCAATTCCTCCGCAGGATAGCCGACATCCAACTTGTCAAATGCTCCTACCTGCCCGGTGATAGCAATATCCCAAACTCTGTCCAGCCGATTCTCTTTACGAGCCTTAGTGATAAAATCAGTATATGCATCCCCCAACTGTGTACGGGTATGTATCTGGTAATTGACTTTATTATCTATCAGAAACGTAATGATGGCATGATTGTTATCAACAGGATCGGGATCTATCTGAACCGCATATACATGGAAATTATCTCCCGGCTTATCGTCTCCGATTTCAGTATATCGTATCTGACCTTTGGGTAGATTGATTCCCAACTTTTGCGTTTCCGAATTGAACAAATGCAAGGTTTGATTCGCTTTGGCCGGATAAGGATTTTCCCCGAAAGCTTTGGTAAAAAACTCCAGTATATCTATTTCGGCTACTCCAGCTCCTTTATAATGCCTCAACCAAAGTGCATTCCAAAGCCCATATAGATATGGGACTTTGGCTTTGATCTCTATGCGGCAGAAAAGAGGATAATATTTCTCCGTATCGGAATCTCTGCTGGACAGCGCTCCCGACCACCATCCGGTCTTGCTCTTCACACTGGGATGAACGGGACTGGGCGCATCTTTACTTTTGAATGAGCGAATTCGACAAATCTTCTCTCCTGTAGGAAGGGTTTCGATAAAGACCTGCTCCGGACGGTATGTCTGAAGCATGGCTTTATTTTCCTGATTATAGGTGGGTCGCCCCACTTTTGGGGAACCATATATTCCCCAATACCGGGAGTCAATCACATCTCCGTTAAACTCGTCTCCATCGTAATAAATCCATCCGGGAGGGGTTTCTGATGAAGGAGGAATAACGGTTTGGGCTTTCACCACCCCGATACAGCAAAATATGATTATTAGAATCTTTATTTTCAACATGATATTTCTTTTTAATGATTTACCAACCCGGATTCTGTTTCCAGTTCTTCAACTGCAGAATCTCACTTTCAGGTATGGGATACCAATACATTTTAGAATCAAACACTCTCTTTTCTACCACAGCACGGGAATAATCAAACTTCTCGACGGGATATTCCGGCTTTTCAGGAATCTCTGGTTCTGTTTCATCCCGGGTAAATACACGTACCCAATCTACATCCATCGAAACGTTTCTCAAATTGGCATTCCTGTCTTCGGGATAGCCGATACCATTTTCATTCTTTCCTCCGATTTGTCCGGTTATCGCAATGTCCCAGGTTCGCTTTTCTCTTCCCTCCGCTATTGCTTTGGTTATAAATGTATTATATCTGTCATCATAGTCAATCGTCTTGAATGTATTGGTTACTTTACCATCCAACAGGTAGCTGATGATAGCATGCTTATCCGGAGAAACCGGGTCCGGATCTACCTGAACGCCATACGTATGGAAGTCTGCTCCCGGATCAAAATCAAGCACTGTATGTCGTCCGTACCCATTCACGTTGATTCCCAGATTGCCTGTTTTATTATCATGCAAATGTAAAGCCTGGCTAAGCCGGCGGGGTGAAGCCGTATTCTCAAATTCCTTGACGAAAAACTCTTCGATGTCAAGTTCCGCAACACTGGCTCCTGCATAATGACGACACCACGGTCCCATCCATATACCATATATATAAGGTATTTTTGCACGAATCTCAATGCGGGAATGCAGAGGGTAATATTTCCCCTGATAACCATATTTGTCGGTATCCCGGCTGGACAAAGCTCCCGACCACCATCCTTCTCTCGTACTGGCAGTGCTTAATGTCGGAGCCGGTGGATTGTCGTCCTTGGTGGCTGCTATCCGGGCAAAGCTCAATCCGCCACTCCCTTTCTCAATCGTAATCTGTTTTTTACGATAAGTCTGGATATTTCCGGTGGGTTGTCCATACTGGGAGTTTCCTACCGGAGTGTCGCTTCCATACTGTCCCCAATATGAGTTGTTTATGACCAAATCATTGAATTCGTCTCCATCGTAATAATGCCATCCTTCCGGAACTTCGTTAGCCGGTATTACGGAATTCCGGGTAACAGCTCTTCGAGCCTGATTCTTACGGGTGATTTCAAGACCTAGCAAATCTCCTCCGAGTGTTTCTTGCGCAATCTTCCACCGTCTTACATCCCACGAACGATGCTCCTCAAATGCCAGTTCGACACGACGTTCACGCCGGATACGCTCACGCATTTCGTCCTGCGTCAATCCGGAAGGCAGATTCGGTTGTCCGGCACGGCTGCGCACTCGATTGACGTATTCTGCTATATCCGCATTTTCGGGATCGTATTCGTTCAAGGCTTCCGCATAATTCAGGTAAATCTCCGCTAAACGAAACAACGGCCAGATATGTCCCTGACTTCCTCCGCCGGTTTGGATATTCACATCTTCATTGAGGTATTTTTTCAGATAGAATCCGGTTTTGGTTGCATTGGTAACGCCCAGACCGTCTTTTCCACCGTCCCAATTCTCTACCGCCGTGCTTTTCCAAACGGAATCATTCAGCAGAATGGTAGCATTCAACCTGTCATCCCGGTAGAATTGCGGACGAACGGCATTTTCCTCATTCTCCCAACTAAAATAGCTGCCATCTTTCATTTCATAAGAGTCTACCAGATTCAACGAAGGATTGATGCCGCCTACCCCACCATAACTGACAGGAAAGTTGTATTTTTCAAAGTCGGAATTGTTTCCATAACGACGCATCAGAATAAACTCGGAATTCTGAAAGTTATTCTTGAATAAAGTGGCATAACTGCCATACAACGAATATATGCCCAGATCAATTACGTCTTTCGCAGCCTGTGCCGCAGCTTTCCATTTCTCCATATCGGAAGGAAGATCGCTTTCCGAAAAATTCTGCCAGTCCAGATACAAGGGACTGGCCGCATACAATAAAACTCTGCTTTTCAAAGCCAATGCGGCTCCCTTCGTTGCACGTCCCAAATCCGAATCGATTCCTCGTCCCGGAGTTAAATCGAGCACTTCGGCTACCTTATCACATTCGCTGGAGATGAATGAGATGCAATCGTCCATAGACGGGCGTGGAGTCTCCGAATAATCCGCATTGACGGATAGTGTAGAAGTAATCACAGGTACAGGTCCGAAACGTTTCACCAGCTCGAAATGGAAAAACGCTCTTAAAAAACGGGCCTCATATTTCCATGTTTTCAAGTCATTCAGACGGTTCTGATATTCATTCTGATTATCCGGATCGAGTCTGTATTTATCCAGATTCACTCTGTCTACATTTTCTATAAATTCATTCGCTATGCGAATTCCTGCGTAATACTTATTCCACAAATCATCCGGATTGGACCTTGAATTCCAGGCTCCGGTGTTGAAGTGCTGGATGTTGCAGGAGGCATTAGCATGTTCGGCATCATCGGTAGCGGCATCCAACATAGCTTCGGAACCGATACGGTTGAAACCATCAGGCAGATACCGATAAGCATTGACTAGAAATTTGCTTGTACGTTCATAGGAAGTAAAGGTCATCTCGTTGTCGATAAACGAATCATACTCTCTGTCCAGATAATCACTGCATCCGGACAATATGCTGATAGCAGCAAGAGCATTCAATATGATAGATAAACCTATTGGGTATTTCATAATTATTATATTTTTGTTCTTACCTATTAAAAATCAATTTTTATTCCCAGGTTGTAGGAACGTGTCAACGGATATGTAATCAAAGAACTGCTTTCCGGGTCGGCCAATCCGTCAAGATGACTCACGGTGAAAAGATTGCTCGCATTAGCATACACATACAATCTGGACAATTTTATCGCTCTTGCTATTGACTGGGGGAAGGTATATCCAATCCGGATATTCTTCATTCTGAAGTAGTTTCCGTTTCTTTTCCAATATGTAGATATCCGGTAATTGTTTTCAAATGTCCGGGTAGACAAACGGGGATAAGAAGCATTGGGATTCTCCGGTGTCCAGCTGTCGAGAGCCAGTTTTGAAGCAGAGCCATTGTCGGTAAAGGAATAAGCCAACGGCCCGCTCAAATAGATGTCTCTATTGGCAACGCCATGAAATAAAGCCTCAACGTCTATCCCTTTCCATTCAAAGCCTATTTTCAAAGCATAATTCCACTCCGGAATATTAGAATATCCCACAGGATAGGAGTCATTGGAATCGACTACTCCATCACCATTTTTATCGATATATTTTATATCACCGGGGTTTACTTCTCCAAACTGCGGTACCGGTAAATGTGACTTCAGACTTCCATTCGAATCGAAATCACTCTCCTGATACAGTCCGTCAGCAACAAGTACAAAAGGAGTATTCACGGAACGTCCTTTACGATATTGATAATCGTAGAGTTTCACTTCTTCCGCCATATCGACAATTTCATTCTTTGCATACCACGCCGATGTTTCAACGTAATAGTTGAAGTTATTTTTAAGACTGCTTTCGTACCTGATCGTACCCTCGAAACCTTGATTCTTTACTTTACCTACATTCATATAAGGCAATATGTCGCCATAAGAGGCTCCAACAAATCCGGGAATAGTGGAATACGGCTGTGACAGGATATCATATCTTTCTTTATGGAAATAATCGAATTCTACCGACAGCCCTTTCAGTAAAACTGCATCCAATCCGATATTGAATACACGTTCCTTCTCCCAACTAATATCGGGATTGGCAATCATATCTGCCCGAAACCCGCCTGTTGATGACGACCCTGTACCTAAAAAATAGGAGCCGTTACTGCTATAAGTCTGGTCGAACAGATAACGTCCGTTCTCATTCTGATTGTTTCCAACCAGTCCGATAGATGCTCTTAGTTTCAAATATTCAACCCAGTTGATATTTTTCATGAAGTTTTCTTTCGACAGTATCCATCCGGCGGAGAAAGCGGGAAAGAATCCATATCTTTTTCCAGGAGCATAATCATCACAACCTGTATATGAAGCTGCAAATTCTCCTATGTATTTTTGATTATAAGAGTAAGTTACCCGCCCTGCATAATTCAAGTATTTAATGTCATCACGACTTCCATATTTCTGATATAAATCAGACAGGAAAAAGATGCTGGCAGTGAGTTGATGTTGCTTGAAAACGCGATCATAATCCAACTGTGCCTTAAAGTTCAGACGGCTCCAGTCAGTACGGAATCCTTCATCGGATTCCAAAGGAGAATCAGCGCCGTAGGGTGTATATAGCACCTCTCCCCCTGCTCCTTTGGAAAGAGAATAACGGGCATAATTCTGATTCTTTATAGATGAATCCGCCATATAGTTGTTGTAGGCAATACCGGCACTGACACTTAATCCCTTTGTCAGTTTCTCCAGGTCGTATTTAGGCATAAAAATCAGTTGGAAAGTCCGGCTGTTTTCTTTATAAAGCCCTCTGCTGACGATATTACCGACCGGGTTGGTAAAAGCGGCATTTCCTCCATACGATCCGTCGGGGTTGTACACCGGAAATGCATTCGGAGCTGTTCTCCATATCGCTCCCAAAAGTCCGTTGGCAGAACTGCTGCCTCCGGGAATAGAGCGATTACCTACACTCCCGCTAAAATTGAGTCCGGTAGACAGGTGTTTGCTTATCTGGATATTCAAATTAGACCTGAAATTAAAGCTCGCATAATAGGCATTCGAGTTTTCCCGGCGTTTTTTATCGGTGTCTTTGTAGAAACCGATGTTCTGCAAAAGATTCATCATTACATAGTATTGCACCACATCTCCTCCTCCTTTAAAACTTAAATCAGCCATACTCAAAGGAGCTGTATTATTCAAAATGGCCTTTTTCCAGTTTACATTGGGGTAAAAGTAAGGATCGGTGTTGTTCTGATAGGCATTCAATTCCTCTGGAGTGTATAAACGAGGCAATCCGTCATTCACACGCGCCTGATTGTATAAGGTGGTATAATCATACGCATTGATAGGATCGGGAACGCCCAACGGTTGTTGTATTCCCGTTTGTAAACGGATACTGACTTGCGGAGCGGAAACGCATCCTTTCTTGGTTGTCACCAATAAAACACCATTTGCACCACGCATACCATATAAAGCCAGAGCCGAAGCGTCTTTCAATAATGTTACAGACTCGATTTCCGCAGTGGACAGACTTTCAATCGGGGCTTCGAAACCGTCGACATATACCAGCATTTTTTGTCCGCTTGCATAGGAAGTACGTCCCCGGAGGTAGAGATTCGCGATAGAGAAATCATAGCCGGGCTCTCCGCTTTGTTGCAACAATGTTAGTCCGGGAAGCTGTCCTTGCAGACTATTTCCCAAGCTTGCGGAAGTAGTTTTCATCAAATCTTCCCCACGTATGGAAGAAATGGCACTTGTTCGCCTCCATTCCGGTTGTTGCCCATTGGCGACTTCTACAAGTGCAGAGTCGGCTATGTGTTGAGCAAACAAAACGGGAGCATAAAAAGTGAGAATAGTAGTCAAAAGTATAGCATAACGCTTCCCTTTGTATATACTGTTTATTATTGTCATACCTTTTATTTTTAGTTAATTGAACATATTTACCATCCCGGATTCTGAAGCATATACCCTTTATCTATTTCGGTCTGCTTGATAGGATGTAAATAAGAACGGTCACTCCATAATCTGTTTTCAAAGACATAAGGTTTGTAATGTACTTTACCCGGTGCTCCTGTAACAGCGGAGAGCTGCAATCCATACATGGCACCTTTCATAACACCTTCATCATCGGCTATCAGCCAACGTCGTATATCCCAGAAACGATGATCTTCATAAGCCAGTTCCACGGCTCGTTCTCTTCGCAGTTTCTCCCTGAACTGCTCTTTATTCAAAGTGGAAGGAAAGCCCGGCATTCCGGAGCGTTCATGAACTTTCAGGACTGCATCGAATGCTTCTTTCGGGGGAGTTTCATAATATTCATTCAAAGCTTCTGCATAATTCAGATAGAGTTCGGCTACCCGGAAGACAATCCAGTCCATATTAGTGGAGTTGCGCGGAGCCGTTGCTCTTAGTACGCGAGGTACCCATTTGCGAACCAGGTGTTTCGTTTTATCATTGGCTACATTGTGAGCTCCACCGGGCAGAAAATTAAGAATTCCAATCTCTGTATTCCAGTTAGCTCCATGTGCTGCAATGGTTTGCGCAAAACGAGGGTCCAGTTCGTCGTACTTTTCAAGCAGATCATCGCCACCATCCATATTCCATGTTTGTTGGTTCCCGTCTTTTTTCTCATAGAAACGCACGAAATTGAAGGTTGTAAAAAGACCGCCGTCGCTCCAACTACTTCCCGCCCATGCCGGTATATTGCTTGTTATGGGATGACTGCTTGTTGTGAAATTCCGGTATTTCTTGTTGGCCAGAATTATTTCTTTGTTATCGGGAGCAGTCCACACATGTTCGTAATTTGTTTCAGGTGTTCCCTCATCGTACAAGTCATAATAGCCAGAAGATTCAACAGCGGTAATGGCTGCCTTGGCTGCTTTAGCAGCTTCATTCCAGCGTTCTTTACTATAGTTTCCATATCCTATCAGGTCATTATTTCCACTTAAAGGAAGGTACGGATCGTCGGTATTGAACAAAGGACTCGCCGCATACAGGAGTACTCTGGATTTGAGAGCTAAGGCGGCTATCCTGTTTGCCCGTCCCACCAATATCGAATTCGTATAATAATCCGGTAATATGGAGGCAGCCCGGTCACAATCGACAAGAATGGAGTCTACACAATCGGAAAATGTATTACGGGGTAGTTTACCATCTTCCGACGGATTTATTCTACGGTATATTATAGGCAGTCCACCATATCTATATACTCCTTCCCAGAAGACCAAAGCCCGCATAAAATAGGCTTCGCCTCTGGAACGTTTCTTAAAATCAACGTCTCCCGGATCATCGGGCACTTCGTCAATACGTTCAAGCACGATATTGCATTTTCGTAATGTCTGCCAACGGGTGTTGTGACGGGGGTCTTCATCCCAGTCTATGCTGCTGTTGTTATGATTGTCCACGTTCCACGAGGCATTGCCCTTCCCCCAGTTTGCACCTTGTTCGGCTTCATCACACGCTCCTGCCAGGGTTGAGGTTGCACACAGTTTACGGTCGATCCCGCTACTTCCCATCGAGAACCCCAGCGGCATACCTTCTGCATAGATGCCTGTTATGTATTGTTCTGTCAAAGTCCTGTCGGCAAAGACACCGTCTTCATCCAAATCGACAGAGGGCGGAGCTTCCAGATAGTCACTACACGAAAACATCAATACAGACGACAGAAGTATTGCACATATATATGTTATTCTTTTCATGATTATCAAAAATTTATATTAAGACCAATATTATATACTTTCTGCAACGGATATGTATTGATTTCAACATTTCCACTTCTCGAAGGTGCTTCCGGGTCCAGATCTACCACATCTGTCCACGTGAATAAATTGGAACCGTTGAAATATAATCTTACACTATTCAGGTTAAGCCGTTTGACAAAACCTCCGGTAAATGTATATCCTACTTCGAGGTTTTTCAATCGCAAATAACTGGCATCCCGTATCCAAAGAGTAGAAGGACGATAGTTGTGATCGGTTTCTCCGTTGGGATTCAGAGACAAACGGGGAAAGGTGATCTTTTCTCCTGCCTCATACCGTTCCTGTGTCCAACGTTCTTTTATCAGAGATTTCGCACTCTCTTCTCCTTTCGCGAAAGGCCACATCGACCGTCCGAAATATTTAATGGATACATTGTCGGCTCCCTGAAATAAGATGGAGAAATCAAATCCTTTATATTGCGCTCCGAATGAGAAACCGTAAATAATCTCCGGTACGGGGGTGTATCCTATCGGGACCATGTCGTAATCATCAATCACTCCATCCTGGTTGACGTCTATATACTTGACGTCTCCCGGTTGCAACTGATTCCCGCTCCATGAACTTTTAGGACGGTCTAATGCATTGATTTCTTCCCACGAGTTATAGTATCCGTCAAAAATCAGTCCGAAAAACTGATTCTTTCTTCTTCCGGTAGTCATCTGATAATCATATCTCTTCTGCACTTCATCCATGTAGATGATTTCATTCCTCGCAAATGAATAATTGAAGCGTGCCCAATAATGGAAATCTTGTATATGATGTCTAAAATTAAGGTCCATTTCCCAACCGCGATTTTCCATTTCTCCAAAATTATATGCAGGAAGATTAGCACCTATAATCATGGGGGATGTTGATCTGTTGGCTAATATGTTATTCCGTTTTTCTTTGAATATATCAAATGAAGCAGTCAGACAATTATTGAACAGATTAATATCTACACCGACATTCATCTTTTTCGCCTTTTCCCAAGTCAAATCAGGATTACCGATTTTATTTTCAACAATCATCAGTGAAGTATACGGATTGGAAGCCAAACCGAAATTATACTTGTTCACACCCGAATCGCTCGCTGCTCCATAAGAAGACGGCAGATACAAAAATCGATCACCACCTATCTGATCGTTTCCTACCTCTCCGTAGGACCCTCTCACCTTTAGATATTTAACGATATTGTTTTTCGGAAAAAACTTTTCTTCACTGATGACCCAACCTAATGAAACAGCAGGAAAAAATCCGAACCGTTTGCCTTTGGCAAAATTCTCGGTTCCGTTGTATCCCATATTGAATTCTGCCAAATAACGGGAGGCATATTCATAGGTCAATCGTCCTACCAATCCCTGATAAGCATTAGGTACATAATATTGAAGGGAGGGGGAATAATATTTACTCTGATTATACAGAATAAGTGCTGTCGTTTTATGAAGCCCGAAAGTTCTATTATAATCAATTCCAAACTCCATATATACTTTCCGGTTCTTATCCCATCCGGTACTTACAGACCAGATACTCTCTTCTGATTGGGGGATCAGATAGATGTAATCCGGATCTTCCGCATCACGGCGCGCAAGATAATAAGGAAAGGTTTTCGAATATTTCTTACGGCTGTAATAATAGCTATCATACGCGATACTCCCGTGTACGGACAAACCTTTGGTCAGCAAAGATGATAAATCATAATTCAGACGTAATGTTGTATTGATGTTATTTCTATTATCTTTCTGATAACCGTTGCTTAATAAGGTTTGCCAGGGATTGACGCTTCCCAATCCATCCTGTATGCGGACAATTTTATTGTCCACCAATCCCGGAGAGCTCAAGGGATTGGCAAAAGAAATAGCTTGCCAGATTCCACTGTTACCGGAGCCCGGAGTAATCACTCTGCCTATCTGGGCGGCCATTTGAACAGTTGCCGAAAAGTCCCGCGTTATCTGAAAATCGAAATTAGTTCTGAAGTTATAACGGGTGTTACGGGGATTTACATCATGATCCGAATCTATCTTGGTATGTTTATAGATACCGGTCTGATCGAAATAACTTCCCGATATAAAGTATTTCACACGTTCTGTACCACCCGAAAGGTTGATGTTATGTTGAGTGCGGGTAGAAAACTTTCTAAGAAAATCGTCTATCCAGTTAGTGTTCGGATGCAAAATCGGATCAAAGCCATTTCTGTACAATTCAATATCTTTATCCGTGAATTTCGGTTGGTAGGTAGAACCCGAAACCCGGGAGTCATTTTCTAAAGCTTCATTGTATAAAGTTGCATAATCCGCACTATTCAGATAACTGGGGAGCTGGGTAGATTGCTGCAAAGCAAAATTACCCGAATAGCTCAACCGGGGACGCCCTCTTTCCCCTTTACGGGTAGTAATTAATACTACGCCGTTAGCTCCCTTTACTCCATAGATCGCTGTTGCCGAAGCATCTTTAAGTATATTCAATGATTCAACTTCATTCGGATCTATGCCGTCAAAATTAGTTCGTTCGATGCCATCGATCATTATTAAAGGAGCCGTGTTGTCTGTAAATGTACTGACACCTCTGATTAACAGACTGGAAGCGTCTTCGCCGGGAGCACCACTTCTTTGAAAAGCAATCAATCCCGGCATTCGTCCTACCAGCATGTTACTAATATTGGATTGTTGTGTCTGTACCAGTTCTTTCCTCGAAATAGAAGCGATAGA
>OKSP01000690.1_pt1 | contig 17563 bp, 15 predicted proteins | sample 2434041 | NCBI WGS metagenome assembly OKSP01 (sample SAMEA3879593, study PRJEB24766) | human gut metagenome | biome: human-associated habitat; feature: feces | place: USA | collected 1985/1987
GACAATACGGGTTACATCACCGAGGGTCAGTTGTTCCTGCGCAACGATTCGGACACGGGTAAGGTTATCGTCGATCCGTTCCGTTCGCTGTCGCGTCTGAAACAGTTGGTGATCGGCAAGAAGACCCGCGAGGATCATCCGCAGGTGATGAACGCCGCCGTGCGTCTCTACGCCGATGCGGCCAATGCCAAGACCAAACTGGAGAACGGCTTCGACCTTTCGGACTACGACGAGCGTGCGCTCAAGTTCGCTTACGACTATTCGGAGAAACTGCTGGCGATCGACGTCAATATCGAAATTACGCAGATGCTCGACACGGCGTGGGAGCTCTTCGCCAAATACTTCTCGAAGGAAGAGGTGGCTATCAAGAGCGAACTGGTGGAGAAATACTGGCCTAAAACCGAGTAGAGCAATTCAACTCAAACAGAATGGCTATAAAATTCCAATATAACAAGACCTCGCTGGGCGAACTCGGAAAACAGCTGAAAATGCGGCAGAAGGCGCTCCCTACGATCAAGAGTAAGGAGTCGGCCCTGCGTTCCGAAGTGAAGAAGGCGAAGGACACCGCACAGGATTTCCGACGGCAGTTGGACGCGCTTACGGCGCAGTACGACTACATGGTTTCCCTGTGGGGTGAGTTCGATGCGGACCTGCTGCGCATCGCCGACGTCGATCTTGCGGAGCAGAAGATCGCGGGCGTGCGTACGCCGGTGTTGCAGGACATCCGTTTCGAGGAGAAGGATTACGACCTCTTCTCGGCTCCCGTGTGGTTCGCCGACGGAGTCGATATTCTCAAGCGCCTCGCGCGCCTGGGTATCGAGTTCGAGGTGTTCAACCGCAAGATGGAGTTGCTGGATTTCGCACGCCGCAAGACTACTCAGAAGGTAAACCTCTACGAAAAGGTGCAGATACCCGGGTACGAGGATGCCATACGCAAGATCAAACGCTTCATGGAGGATGAGGAGAACCTCTCCAAGTCGGCCCAGAAGATCGTGAAAACCAAACAACAGCAAGCCGGGGAGGGCGCGATGTTATGATAGCGAGAATGTCGAAATACGACCTGGTACTCTATGCGGGTCAGAGCAGCGACTTCATCGAGAAGCTGCGCGGCCTGGGGCTGGTCGATATTACCACTACGGGATGGGAGCCTTCGGACGAAGACCGTCAGCTGCTGCTTACGATCGACAACCATCACAAGGCAGTCGAGACCCTGAAACGATTCTTGGAGGACGAGCGCTTTGTCAAGGACGAGCAGCCCATCGCCGACGGCGGCGAGGCTTTCGACCGCTACATGGCCGCTACGCAGCAGGCAGCGGCGCTCCGTTCGGAGATCGCACGCTTGCAGAAAACCGCCGACGAGCTGCGTCCCTGGGGCGATTTTTCGGTCGATACGCTTCGCAAGTTAGCGGACAAGGGCGTGGTGTTGCGCTATTTCTTCACCAGCCGTGCGGCTTACGAGAAGGATATCGAGGCGTGGTCGGAGCGTTATACGATCGCTCTGGTGCACGAGGGTGAAACCTTCGATTACTTCGTGGTCGTGACCCGGCCGGGCGAGGAGGTGGTGCTCGATGCGCAGGAGGTCAAGGCGCCGACGATGGACTGTCGTCAGGCCGAAGCCCAGATCGCCGAGGCTCGCAGGAAGCTCGCGGAGCTGGATCGGGAATTTTCCCGTGCGGCTCTTTCGGTGGAGGCGATCCGCCGGCATGGGATCGAGCTCAAGCGGAAGTTGGAAGAGATTCGCGTGAAGAATACTGCGCAGCCTGAAGCCGACGGTACGCTGGTTATTCTGGAGGGGTGGGCCGAGGAGTCCGATTCCGCGAAGGTAGATGCTCTGCTGGCCGAATACCCCAATCTGATTTTCCTGAAGAGTACGCCGACCCCCGAGGACAATACCCCGGTGAAGCTGCGCAACCGTCCCTTCGCCCATCTGTTCGAGGTGATCGGCGCGATGTATGCGCTGCCCAAATACGGCACGATCGATTTGACACGCTTCTTCGCGCCTTTCTATATGATCTTCTTCGGCTTCTGTATGGCCGAGGGCGGTTACGGACTGGTCATCATGCTGGGCGGTTTGGCCGCAGTGATGCTGGGTCGCAAGAAGGGGAGTTCAGCCATGAAGGAGATCGGTATGCTGACGATGCTGTGCGGATTTTCGGGCATGGTCTTCGGCCTGATGTCGGGCTCGTTTTTCGGATTGCAGCTTTCCGAATGGGAGTGGCTGGGCAGCCTGCGCGATCACCTGCTGACACCGGACATCCTCTTCCCGCTTTCGATCGGACTGGGTGCCGTGCAGGTGCTTTTCGCCATGATGATCAACGCTTATGTCACGGCCCACAGCTTCGGCCTGCGCTATGCGCTGGGGCTGATCGGCTGGATCATCGTGCTGGTCGATAGTGCCGCTGCGTTCCTGTTGCCCGAAAGCGTGGGCTTCACGTTCCATTCGGTCGCTTATCTGGTGATCCTGGGCGTCGGCCTGGTGCTGATGTTCTTCTTCAATTCGCCGGGCAAGAATATCTTCGTGAACTTCGGACTCGGTATCTGGAATACCTATAATAATGTGTCGGGGCTGGTGGGCGATCTGCTGTCGTACATCCGTCTGTTCGCCATCGGCCTTTCGGGTGGTATTCTGGCGATGGTCTTCAACCAGTTGGCCGTTGGTATGAGTCCCGATATTCCGGTCGTGAAGCAGCTCGTGATGTTGCTGATCCTGCTGCTGGGACACGGCATCAACCTCTTCATGTGCGTTCTCTCGTCGGTGGTGCATCCGCTGCGTCTGACGTTCGTGGAGTTCTACAAGAACGCCGGGTTCGAGGCCGCAACGCGCGTCTTCACCCCGTTGAAAAACGAATAAACTAAATGATAATCAATATTAACAACTAAAACAAAATTCGATTTATGGAACCTATTACGTTGGGCTATCTCGGTATGGCCATCATGTTTACTCTGGCGGCCGTAGGCAGTTGCTACGGCACTACCATCGCGGGCAACGCCGCAGTCGGTGCGATGAAGAAGAACCCGAATGCCTTCGGTAACTACATCATCCTGTCGGGTCTGCCCGCTTCGCAGGGTCTTTATGGCTTTGCCTCGCTCTTCCTTATCATGAATTACCTGACCGATTCGGTTACGATGCTGCAGGCGGCCGCTATCTTCGGTTTGGGTATCTTGGTCGGCCTGGTGAACTTTTTCTCGTCGTATCGTCAGGGCCAGCTTTGCGCCAACGGTATCGCTGCCGTAGGTAACGGTCATGACGTGGGTACCAAAACCCTGATCCTCGCCGCTTTCCCGGAGTTGTACGGTATTTTGACCGTGGCGATCACCTTCCTGGTAACCGGTCTGATGAAGTAATCGAAATCCCGGATTTCGAAAGAACAGGCGGAGCTTCTGCAAGCTCCGCCTGTTTGTGTTTTGTGAGGAAGAGGGTGTGTGTGGAGGGGTTTTGGAGAAGGCATGAGAGGGGACGGTTCGATTCGAGGCGGAGTAAATTGCGGGGTTCGGCAATGTTGCTGTGTCCCGGCAGATCGGACGGTTACGGGGTGGAAACCGTTGGAATTCCGGGGTGTCTTTGGAATCCGGTCGTGTCAGTCATAGACGGCTGTTTTGTGCGGTCGGCTTTGTTGGGTATGCTGCTTTATTCTGTTGTTTGGAGCGCTTGTTCGATTTGCTCGATCAGCAGGCGTTGTATTGTTGCGTCGTAGTCGGTTTCGGAGAGCAGGATTTTGCCATCGGGACTGATGATAAAGTTGCGGGGAACGTATCGGGTGGCGTAGAGCGAGTAGATTGACATGTCGGGATCCAGACCTACGGAGAATGCGATTCCCAGCTCGCGGCAGAATTCTTGAACGGTCTGCTGCGTTTCGCCTCGATTGATTGGAAGGAAGCGAAATTTCCGGTCAGCAAAGCGATCGACGATTTGGGTTTGCATCTGCTGCATTTGTTTCCGGCAGGTCGGGCACCACGTGGAGAAGAAGGTAAGCAACACCACGTTGCCTTGCAGGTCGGACAGGGTGATCGCTGTGTCGTCGAGCATTCCGACCGTGAAGTGAGGGGCCTCCTCTCCGACGCGGACGAGCGTGGTTTCCTTTTCCGTCGGGATCTCTTCGGAAAGGCAGCCCGTTAGGGCGAGTACAAGCAGGAACAGCACAATAGTCGGCTGTACGGTCCGGTATAGAAGTCCGAGATGTCGTGTAAGTCCGGATCGAGAGAAGAATCTTGTCTGTCGAAGAGCAGGCCGTAAATATGCCGTCATAGGGAGTTGGTTATAATCGTCGGGTAGAGTTCAAAATTCGTTCCGAATAAAAAAGCCGGAATTTTCCGGCTTTTTTTCGTGCAGGGAAATACCCCTCTTCAGTTGATATGGCTTGCCGCATGGGGATCGTTACCGCATTCGGTAAAGCTGGTCCCGCAGACGAGGCGTGAAGCCCGCCTCGCGGATCGCTTGTTGGATGCCTGCGGCATCGAACTGGTTGTGCGCCCCGGCCGAAGAAACGACGTTCTCCTCGATCATGATCGAACCCATGTCGTTGGCGCCGCTGTGCAGCGCTACCTGAGCGGTGGCCTTGCCGACGGTGAGCCACGAAGCCTGGATGTTGCGGATGTTGTTCAGAACCAGTCGGCTGACGGCGATTATGCGAATGTATTCCAATGGTGAAAAGCGGGTTGCAACTCCCTGCCGCTCCAATTCGGTGCCCGACGAGCGAAAAATCCAAGGGATGAAGGCCAGAAAGCCGTAATGTCCTTCGGGACAGCGGGCCTGCAGGTCGTGGATGCGCAGCAGGTGGTCCACACGCTGACGGGATGTTTCTACATGGCCGTACATCATCGTCGCCGAGGTCGGCAGGTTGAGGCAGTGGGCTTCGTGCATCACCTGGATCCACTCCTCGACCGAAGGTTTGGCGGGCGAGATGGCTTTCCGCACGCCGGGATCGAGGATCTCGGCCCCGGCACCCGGCAGGGAGTCCAATCCGGCGGCGATCAGCCGTTTCAGGGTGTCGAGCGTGGTGAGGCCGCTGATGCGGGCGATGTGCGCCACTTCGGGCGCTCCGAGGGCGTGCAGGCGTACCTGCGGATAGAGGCTCTTGAGTGTCGAGAAGAGCTCCTCGTAGAAATCGATCCCCAGCTTCGGGTGTAGACCGCCCTGCAGCAGCAACTGGTCGCCGCCGAGGGCGAGCATCCGCTCGATTTTCTCCTTGTATTCATCCAGCGTAGTGATGAAAGCCCGCTCCGTCTGGTGGGGTTTGCAGTGGAAATTGCAGAAGTGGCAGCCCGAAATGCAGACGTTGGTGATGTTCACGTTGCGGTCGATCTGCCAGGTCACGACCTCCAGGTCGGGCACTACGGCACGGCGCACGCGGTCAGCCGTGAGAGCCAGCTCCTGCAGGGGGGCCTGTTCGTAAAGCCAATACGCCTCCTCCGCCGTGAGGGGATCACGCTTCAGACATTTTTCGTATATCTCTTCCGCACGGTTGGGGCCGGTTCCGGCGGTTCGCTGCGTCTGTTCCCGGATCATCGCTTCGATCCTTTTTTGCCCCCTTTGCGGGACGTTTTGCCGCCCTTACCCGGTCGGGACGTGCTTTGGCGGCGTACCGGAATCGCTGCGTGCCCCTTTACGTCGTTCTCGCGGGAGTCGGCCGCCGCATCGTGCACCAGTTCGAAATCGAGCTGACGGCGTTGCAGATCGGCCCGCTTGACGCGGATGCGCACGGCATCGCCCAAGGTGAAGACCCGTCCTTTGCGGCGTCCATAGACCTCGTAGCGGTTCTCGTCGAACTGGTAGAGGTCGTCCTCCATTTCCCGCAGCGAAACCATGCCTTCGATGTGAGTTTCGTCCAGCTCGACGTACATGCCCCAGTCGCTCATGCCCGAGATATGGCCGTCGAAGAACTGGCCGATTTTATCCTGCATGAACTCCACCATTTTGTACTTGATCGAGGCGCGTTCGGCTTCGGCAGCGATCACTTCCCGCTCCGAGGCGTGTACGCAGAGTTTCTCGAAGGTGTCGCGGTCGGCCGATTTGCCTCCTTCGAGGTAGCGGGCCAGCAGCCGGTGGACCATCATGTCCGGGTAGCGGCGGATCGGCGAGGTGAAATGCGTGTAGTAGGGGAAAGCGAGGCCGTAATGACCGATGTTATCGGTCGAGTAGAAAGCCTTGGACATCGCACGTACGGCGAGGTTCGAAATGACGTTCTCCTCGATGCGTCCTTTGGCCTGTCCCAGCAGCTTGTTCATCTCCTTGGCCACGGCGCGTCCCTTGTCGGCCTTGAATACGTAGCCGAAGCGCAGAACGAAGGTCCGGAATTTTTCGAGCTTCTCCTCGTTCGGAACGTCGTGTACGCGGTAAACCATCGTGCGCCGCACGGCACGGCCGTTCACTTTGTGATGTCCGCAGAATTCGGCGACCTGTTTGTTGGCCAGCAGCATGAACTCTTCGATGAGCTGGTTGGCCTCCTTTTGCTCCTTGAAATAGACGCTCAGGGGTTTGCCTTCGGCGTCGAGTTTGAACTTGGCCTCTTCGCGCTGGAAGCTCACGGCTCCGTGCTTGAAGCGTGTTTTGCGCATCCGCTGTGCCAGACGGTTGAGCGTCAGCACCTCTTCGGCGAAGTCGCCCTTGCCGGTTTCGATGATCTGCTGCGCCTCCTCGTAGGTGAAGCGGCGGTCGGAGTGGATGACCGTGCGGCCGAACCATTTGTCCAGCACCTCGGCCTCCTCGTTGAGCGTGAAGACCGCCGAGAAGCAGAGGCTCTCTTCGTCGGGGCGCAGCGAGCAAAGCTCGTTGCTCAATTTTTCGGGCAGCATCGGGATCGTGCGATCGACCAGATAGACCGACGTGCCGCGCTCCTCGGCTTCGGTGTCGATCACCGAGCGGGGTTGAACGTAGTGGGTCACGTCGGCGATATGTACGCCCACCTCCCATACGCCGTCTTCGATCTTGCGGATCGAGAGGGCGTCGTCGAAGTCCTTGGCATCCGCCGGGTCGATGGTGAAGGTCGTTATCTTGCGGAAGTCGCGCCGGGCGGCGTAATCGGCTTTGGTGATCGTCGAAGGAATGGCCTGGGCCGCATCTTCGACCTTTTGCTCGAAATGGTAGGGCAGGCCGTATTCGGCCAGGATGGCGTGCATCTCGGTATTGTTCTCTCCGGCGCGGCCCAATACCTCGACCAGCTCTCCGGCGGGGCTTTTGGAACCCAGCGCCCAGTCCGTGATGCGGATCACGACTTTGTCGCCGTGCTGTACGTTAGGGTTGTCCCGCTTGGAGAGATAGACGTCCATCGGCATGCGCCGGGGATCCATCTTGACGAAGATGGCGTGGTCGCTCACGTCGGCCGTGCCCACGTATTGCTTGCGGCTGCGCTCCACGATGCGGGTGATCTCGCCTTCGAGGGACCCGGCGTGGGAGCGGCGGGTGATGACGAACTCCACGCGGTCGCCGTCCAGAGCATTCAGCGAATTGCGCTGGCTGACATATACGTCGTTTTCGAACTCCTCGGAGCGGATATACATCGCTCCTGTCGAGATCATCTGTACGATGCCCTCCTGGCGGGGACGCTCCTTGCCGCTGAGACGGTACTTTTCCTGCCCGCACTCCTCGATAGTGCCCTGGGCGAGCAGTTCCGTGATGATTTCACGGGTACGAAGACGGCCCTCCTTGGTGGCGCCGCCCGAGGCCGAAGCCAGATGCTTGAGGGAGAACTTGTTGTTCGGGAATTCCCGGAACAGGTTAATGATCAGCGAAGAGCGGTCGAATGCGGCCGACTTCTTCGTATTTTTCAGTTTATTCATCGGTTGAAATAGTTACGGGCGAGGAGTTCCATGAACCGGATGCCGGTCGGAATGGCCGCCTCGTCGGGATTGAAGGTGGATGTATGCAGTTTTCCGGCTCCGGGACCGACGCCCAGGCGGTAGAAGATCGCCGGGTAGCGGGTGCCGTAGAAGCCGAAATCTTCGGAAGTCATGCGCAGGGGCAGCATTTGAAAGGGAATTCCTTCGGTTTCGGCCAGTGCGACGGCCTGCCGGATCAACTCCGGGTCATTGACCACGCACGGGTAGCCGGGGGTGAAGTGTACCCGGGTTCGTATGCCGTACGAGGCGTCGTTCGCGGCGGCGAGTTCTTCGATCCTGCGTTTCACTTCGGCCCGTTCCCGTTCGTCGAAGGTACGCATCGTTCCCTCCATATAGACCCGGTCCGGGATGACGTTCGTAGCGCCCGCAGCTTCGACCTTGCCGATCGAAACGACCCGTTCGGGCGTGTTCAGGGCCGTGAGGTGCAGGATCAGTTGTGCGGCGGCGCTCACCGTGTCGCGGTGTTCGGCACGCATGGCCGCGTGGCCGCCCGCGCCTTCGAGCGTGAGGCGCAGTTCGTCGTTGGAGGCCATGTACTTGCCCGCGCGGAAGCCCAGCGTGCCCGCGTCCAAAGCGGGTTCGACGTGCTCGCCGACGACGGCCAGCACCGTATAGCCTTCGAAGGGGTTTTCGGCCAGCACTTTGGAGGCTCCGCCGGGATTCGATTCCTCTCCGGGTTGGAAGATTCCGAAAAGAGTACCCTCGAAATTCCGCTCGGCGGAGAGCCGGAGCAGGGTGCCGTAGAGCACCGCTGCGTGGATGTCGTGCCCGCAGGCGTGCATCACTCCGTCGTTCTCGGAACTCCACGCCGCGCCGCTCTGTTCGCGGATGGGCAGGGCGTCGATGTCGGCTCGCAGCACGACGGCTCGCCGCAGGTCGCCGCGTCCTTCGATTTTGGCCAGTACGCCGGTTCCGGCGATCGGACGGCAGGGGATGCCTGCCTCGCGGAGCGCCTCGGCGATGAAGCGGGCGCTCTCCGTTTCGCGGAACGAGAGCTCCGGGTGGCGGTGCAGGTGGCGGCGAAACTCTACGGGTGTCATGGTTAAGTGTTTAATAGCAATTACTTTGCCCTATTCGGAATTAGAATACGTTGCGGGCGATCTTGCGGATGTTGTCCGTGCGTCCCATCGTGTAGAAATGGATGATCGGCACTCCGGCCGCCTTGAGCTCCTTGGCCTGGTGGATCGCCCATTCTATCCCGACCTCGCGGGCCGCCTGTGTGTCCTCGCCGCAGGCCCGGACGGCCTTCACCAGCTCTTCGGGCAGGCTGACGCTGAAGGTGCGGGGCAGGATCTCCAGGTGCTTGGGCGTCGAGATCGGCTTGATGCCCGGGATGATCGGTACCGTGATGCCCGCTTTGCGGCAGCGCTCCACGAAATCGAAGTACTTGCTGTTGTCGAAGAACATCTGCGTCACGATGTAGTCGGCGCCGGCATCGACCTTTTCCTTCAGGTATTGGAGGTCGCTCTGGGGATTCGCCGCCTCGAAATGCTTTTCGGGATAGCCCGCCACACCTACCGAGAACTTGGAGTGGTGGCACTCCTCGACTTCGCCGTCGATAAATTCTCCCCGGTTCATGGCCTGGATCTGGCGCACCAGGTCGGCGGCGTGGGCGTGTCCCTGGGCGTAGGGGACGAAGCGGGGTTCGTTCTGCCGCTTGTCGCCCCGCAATGCCAGCACGTTGTGCAGCCCCAGGAAATCCATGTCGATCAGCGAATCCTCGATGTCGTATTTCGACCAGCCCCCGCAGATCAGGTGGGGAACCACCTCCACGTCGTACTTGCGCCGGATCGCGGCCGAGATGCCGACCGTGCCCGGACGGCGGCGCATGATGTGCCACTCGCGGCTTCCGTCGGGGCGGATGTCCTCTTTGAGGGCTTCGCGGTGGAAGGTGACGTTGATGTAGGCCGGGTTGAAATCCATCAGCGGGTCGATGGCTCCGAAGACGCTGCGCGTGCCGTCCCCCTTCAGGGGCGGGAGCAGCTCGAAGGCGAAACGGGTCGTGCGCGAAGCGACGGCGCCCTGTATGAGATCCGTAATATTCATCAGATGTTATTGGGTATCAGTTTTTCGATCGTTTCTATGTCCATGTTGCGGCGTGCGGCGTAGTCGGCCAGTTGCTCTCGGTCGATTCGTCCGACGGAGAAATATTCGGCGTCGGCGAAGAACAGGCCGCAGAGCGCCTCCTCAGGTGTAATCATATAGTTGTCGTTCAGACGCATGGCGGTCGTCTTGTCGGCGGCCAGCAGGTCGAAGACCTCGCGTTTGAGCGAGTGGTCGGGACAGGCCGGGTAGCCGAAGGCCATGCGCCGACCCCGGTATTTGCTGCGGATGATCTGTTCGGGTGTGAGCGCCGGACCGGTTTCGTAACCCCACATCTGGCGGCGGATGAAGATATGCACCCATTCGCAGAGGGCTTCGGTCAGGCGGTCGGCCAGCAGCTTCGAGAGGATGGCGTTGTAGTCGTCGCCCTCCGCGCGGAACTTTTCGGTCAGCTCCTTGAGCCCTATGCCGCCCGTGAGGGCGAAGGCCCCGATATAGTCGGTTCTGCCTGCCTTTTCGTCGGCGATGAAATCGGCCAGACAGCGGGCCTGGGCTTCCCGGACCGGGGCCTGGCTGCGCAGCATCGGCAGGATGTATTTCTTGTCTTTCGGGCCGGTGACCACGATGTCGTCGCCCCGGCTGACGGCTGCGAAGATGCCCGCTACGCCCTGGAGGGTGAGGAGTTTTTCTTCGCGGATGCGGGCCAGCATCTTTTGCGCGTCGTCGTAGAGCTTGCGGGCTTCGGCGCCGTGTTCGGGGTTTTCGAAGATCTCCGGTACGCGGCCCTTGAGCCCCCACGCCGGGAAGAAGAAGTTCCAGTCGATCAGCGGCTCCACATCGGCGATACTTATGTCCGGAAACACCAGCCGTCCCGTATGTGCCGGAACGGCGATTTCGGACGCGGGTTTCGGCACGCGCAGCTTGCGCACCTGACCGAAGGGTAGGATCGTGCGGATCTCCTCGCGGCGGCGGTACTGGTCGCGCAGGGTCTGTTGCTCTTCGCGCACGCGAGCCAGATACTCCTCCCGGCCGGGACCGAGCAGTTCGCCGAGGATTTTGTTGTTGCGGCTGGCGTTGTCGGCATGGATCACCGGGCCCGAGTAGGTCGGAGCTATTTTTACGGCGGTGTGTACGTCCGAAGTGGTCGCACCGCCGATCAGTACGGGAATTTGCAACCCCCGGCGTTCCAGCTCTTCGCAGACGTGGATCATCTCCTCGAGCGAAGGGGTAATCAGTCCGCTCAGGCAGATCGCGTCGGCGCCCCAGGCGACGGCTTCGTCGATGATGCGGGGACACTCGACCATCACGCCCAGGTCGCGGATCGTGTAGCCGTTGCAGGCCATGACTACCGCCACGATGTTCTTGCCGATGTCGTGTACGTCGCCTTTCACGGTAGCCACCAGCACCTTGCCGGCACTCTTGGCGTTCGCTTCGGAACCTTGCTCGATGTAGGGAGTCAGTACGGCGACGGCTTTTTTCATCACGCGGGCGGTCTTGACCACTTGCGGCAGGAACATTTTGCCCTGCCCGAACAGATTGCCTACGACCTCCATGGCCGGCATCAGCAACTGGTCGATCACCGCTAGGGGCGAGCCCAGCGTGCGGTAGCCTTCGAGCGCGTCCTGCTCGATGTAGTCGGCCACGCCCTTGAGCATGGCGTATTCGATGCGTTTGCCGAGCGGCTCCGAGCGCCAGGCGTCGGTATGCTGTGTCTGCGTCGCGCCGGTTTTGGTGAATTGCGAGGCGTATTCCGTGAGGCGTTCGGCGGCGTCTGCGCGGCGGCAGAGGATAACATCCTCGACCCGTTCGAGCAGTCCCGGTTCGATGTCGCTGTAGATTTGCAGCATTTGGGGATTGACGATCGCCATGTCCATACCCGCTTGGATGGCGTGGTAGAGAAACACCGAATGCATGGCCTCGCGCACGGCGTTGTTGCCCCGGAAGGCGAACGATAGATTCGACACGCCGCCCGAAATCTTGGCGTGGGGCAGGTTTCGCTTGATCCAGCGGACGGCTTCGATGAAGTCCCGGGCGTAGGCGTCGTGGGCTTCGATACCGGTGGCCACCGCGAGGATGTTGGGGTCGAAGATGATGTCTTCGGCGGGGAATCCGTCGTCGGTGAGAAGCTTGTAGGCTCGCTGCGCCACGTCGATCTTGCGGGCATAGGTGTCTGCCTGTCCCTGCTCGTCGAAGAGCATCACCACGGCGGCGGCTCCGTAACGGCGGATGAGGCGGGCGCGGTGCAGAAATTCCTGCTCGCCCTCCTTCAGGGAGATGGAATTGACGACGCTCTTGCCCTGCACCACCCGGAGCCCCGTTTCGAGCACCTCCCATTTCGAAGAGTCGATCATGACGGGTACTGCGGCGATTTCGGGCTCAGAACCCATCAGGTTGAGGAAGTCGCGCATGGCTTCGGGACCGTCGATCAGGCCGTCGTCCATGCAGACATCGACGATATTGGCGCCCGCTTCGACTTGGGCGCGGGCCACCGAGAGAGCTTCCTCGTAATTTTTTTCGCGGATCAGCCGCGCGAACTTGGCCGAGCCGGCGACGTTGGTGCGCTCGCCGACATTGACGAAGTTGGCTTCGGGAACGATCCGAAGCTGTTCCAGCCCGCTCAGGCAGGTCACGTGCCGCCGCTGCGGCAGGGGGCGGGGCGTGTAGTTGTTCACGATCTTCGCCAGTTCGAAGATGTGCAGGGGCGTGGTGCCGCAGCAGCCGCCCACCAGATTGACCAGGCCGCGCCGCATGTATTCCTCTACGTCGGCGGCGAACATCGCGGGCGTCTCGTCGTAGCCGCCCATGACGTTCGGCAGACCCGCATTGGGATAGACCGCCACGCGGAATTCCGAAACAGCGGCCAGCCGCTCCAGGTAGGGCAGCAGGGCCTTGGCGCCGAACGAGCAGTTGAGGCTCACGGCCAGCGGTTCGGCGTGTGCGACGGAGGTGTAGAAGGCTTCGATGGTTTGTCCCGCCAGGGTGCGGCCCGACGAGGTGAGTGTGCCGGAGACGATGACCGGTAGTCGCATGCCGCGTTCTGCGAAGAGGGTTTCGATGGCGAAGATCGCTGCCTTGGCGTTCAGCGCATCGAAGACGGTTTCGAGCATCAGCAGGTCGGCGCCGCCGTCCATCAGGCCCCGAGCCTGATCGTAGTACGCCTGCGAGAGCTGTTCGAAAGTGAAAGCCCGGGCGCCGGGGTTGTCCACGTCCGCCGACATCGACAGCGTATGGCTCGTCGGGCCCATCGAGCCGCCCACGAAGCGGGGCTTCTGCGGATTGCGGGCGGTGAAGGCGTCCGCCGCTTCGCGGGCGATGGCTGCGCCGGCCCGGTTGATGCGGTACGCCTCCGCTGCCAGTCCGTAGTCGGCCAGCGAAATGGAGTTGGCGTTGAACGTGTTGGACGTAATTACATCCGATCCGGCCTGGAGGTATTTCTCGTGGATTTCGCGGATTGTTTCCGGACGGGTGAGGTTCAGCAGGTCGTTGCAGCCTCTGAGAAGTTTTTCGCTCGCGGCGAACTCCTTGCCCCGGTAGTCGGCTTCGTCCAGGCCGTATTGCTGTATCATCGTGCCGAATCCGCCGTCGAGCAGCAGGATGCGGTGTTCGAGTTCGTGTCGTATGTCGCGGTTTTTTGTCACGTCGTGTGGTATTTTATTGGGGTATGATTTCGATTTCGAAGAGTTTGCTCCATCTTTTGCCTGTCACGAAGATACGTTCCGAGGCCGCGTCGTAGGCGATGCCGTTCAGTACGTCGGTATCCGGGGCGATCTCTTCGTCCGGGAGCAGGCCGCGCAGGTCGATGACCCCTTCGATAATGCCGCTGGCGGGGTCGATGATGACGATCTGGTCGGTGACATAGACGTTGGCCCAGATCTTTCCGTCGATCCACTCCAGCTCGTTGAGCAGTTGTACCGGGGCACCCCGGAAGGTGACCGGCACGCTGCGTTGCACCCGAAAGGTTTCCGGATCGAGGATGCGCAGGTATTCGCTGCCGTCGCTCATATAGAGCCGCTCGCCGTCGGTCGTGAGGCCCCATCCTTCGCCCGCATAGGCGAAAGTGCGGAGCTGCCGGCCCGTCGCCGCGTCATAGACGTAGGCTTTGTTGTTTTCCCAGGTCAGTTGGTAGATCTTGCCGTCGAGCAGCGCGATGCCTTCGCCGAATTCGCTGCGGGGCAGCGTAGCCACTACGTCCGTGCGTCCTGTTTCGAGGTCGATGCGCTGCAGGCGGGAGTGTCCGTATTCGCCCGTACCTTCCCACATCACTCCGTCTGCGAACAGGAGCCCCTGCGTGTAGCTGTCGGTCGAATGGGGATAGCTTTCGATGACCCGGTAGGTGTAGGTGCGCGGCGCGGCGGGGGTAGCGGCCGGGGTTTCCGTTCGGAGGGTTTTCGTGCGTCCCGAGCAGGCGGCCAGCGTCATCGCCAGCAGTCCGATCCATGCGATTTTTGTCATTGGATTCCGTATCGTTTGTATGCTGTCCGGCTGCGGCGTTGGCCGTTTATAGCCGGTATGTCCTTATTATAATAGGCAACAAAGATAGCTATTTTTCGGGAAAAGACGTCGATTTCGGCGCCCGAATTACGGATCGGAGGGGCTGCCGGTCCGGGTGCTCTTCCCCGAAGCCCTTTCTGAAAGAAAAACGGATCGGTGCGGAGATATTTATCGGGTGTTTGTTGCTTGCTAATGAATTATTTTGTACTTTTGCCGACCCGAACTGTAACGTATAAAACAACTGAAATATGAATATCGTAAGAGAACAGCGCGAGCAGAATAACTCGCTCATCAAGGTGACCGTAGGCGAGAAGGATTACGGCGATGCGGTCGAAAAATCCCTGCGTGAGTACAAACGCAAGGCCAATATTCCGGGCTTCCGCCCCGGTATGGTGCCGATGGGCGTGATCAAGAAGATGTACGGCAAGGGCGTGCTTGCGGAGCAGGCTTACCGCCAGGCTTCGGAAGCGGCGTTCAACTACCTGCAGGAGCAGAAGATCGACTATGTCGGTGACGTGATCCCCTCGGAGGAGCAGGGCGACTTCGATTTCGAGAACGGGACCGAATTCGAATTCATTTTCGAGATCGGCGAAGCTCCCGAGGTGAAGCTCGAGCTGTCGGCGAAAGATAAGATGACCTACTACACGATCAAGGTCGATAAGAAGATGCACGACGATTACCGCAGCAATTTCCTGCGTCGTTTCGGCCGTCTGGTGGATACCGACAAGGTAACGGCGGACGAAGCGCTGGAGGCGCAGATTTCAGGAGAGATAGAATATTCCGGTTACAAGGTGAGAAAAGGGCTGGAAGTGATGGATAAGGAGAGGGTGGTAGAACTTCTCCATAGTACGGATTGGGCGAAAGAGCGAAGCGCTGAAATGATAGAGCAATCAATGGCACAATCGATTTCTTATGGTGTATTTGATAAAAATGATTATCAAATAGGTTATGCAAGAATTATTTCCGATCTTACGACAACATTTTATCTTATGGATGTAGTGATAGATGAAGCGTATCGTGGACGTGGACTTGGAAAACTTTTAATGGACGGTATTATGGAAGATGTAGGGCATCTACATGGAATTCTTCATACAGAAAATGCTGCCGGACTGTATGAAAAATATGGTTTTCGAGAAGTAAAAGAGTGTGACGATAAGACGATGGAAAAGCCGAAAGTATAAATATAATGAAGAAAAAAAGGATGTGCATTGTGGAAACGCCCGATAAGGAAGTAATTTGAAAACACATCATAACACTAACCCTTAATTGCTTACAATATGCTCAAGGGGGACAACACAATGGCAAAGACAATTTTTGAAGAAATGGGCGGTACTTATGTACGGCAAGCTGAACAGCTATCTTTCTGACATTGACGAGCAGGCGCAAGAAATGTTTTCTCGGTTAGTAAAACATATGGCAGAGCGTGAGGGCGTGACAGAACAGTTAAAAGCAGAAAATGGCTTAGAGTGGACGAGGCGAATGAATAACATTCGAGCGTGTGCGATGGAGCTTGTCAATGAGGAAATCATCTACAATTAAAGAATTGTAACGCATATAACCGTAAAATTTTGGTGGGTAGGGATAAACTCCTTACCCGTCATTTTTTGTTCTCTTATCTGCTTAAACAAGGCGTTTTGACACCAAAAAGCGTTACATACTCCACTTGTTAGTCGCAATCTCTTGATTTTTTTGAACCGTGTTCAGTATAATATAATTGAACGACGTTCAACAGGAGGTATAGTGTGGATAATAAAGAAGCAATCATACAGGCAACGATTAAACTCATTGAGGAAAGAGGGGAGCATTTAGAAGAAGTTACAGTCCGTGAGATATGCAAAAGAGCAGGTGTTGGATTAGGACTTGTAAATTATCATTTTGGAAACAAGGATAAACTCATCGAGCAATGTATTGAGCGTATGATAAACGGAACAGTCGAGCATTTTCAGAATATACGAGAGAAAACAGACGGTTTTACTCCTTTTGAGAAGTTGGAGTATCTCGGCAATATGACGCTTGATTTTCTGTTTGAACATTATGCCATTTCCAAAATTTCTGTTCTTACCGATATGCAGTCACCGAAAGAAAATGACAACACTTACAGAACTTATGCGGCATATCTTCTGCTTGTTGCAGCCTGCCGTCCTGACCTTGATGAAGCGGCGATAAAGCGAAAGACGCTGTATTTGATTACCGTTATGCAGCAAATGTTTTTGCGATACGAAATCATATCGCAAATATTGGGGATTGACCTTAGGCAGAAAGAAAATCGCAAGAATTTTCATACACAAGTTTTACACGATATTTTGGAGGTATAAAGAGTGAATATAACAGTGATAAATGGAACAGAAAAACACGGAGTTACCTACCGTTTAAAAGAGATGTTTTTAGCAGAATTCAGGGATAAGGCGACTATTACAGAATATTATCTTCCAAAGGACTGTCCGAGTTTCTGTACTGGCTGCCTGAGCTGTACATTAAAGGGTGAAAGCACTTGCAAGGACGCAGAATATATTGGGAGAATTGATAAATCACTTTTGGAAGCAGACTTGATTGTGATGACGTCCCCTGCCTATGTGTTTCACGCCACGGGAGCAATGAAAGCATTTCTTGACCATTTTGCTTACCGTTGGATACCGCACCGTCCTGCTCCTGAAATGTTTGGAAAGCGTGCAGTTATCATAACGCAATGCTTAGGCAACGGAGCAAAATCTGCGGCGAAAGATATTAAGCATAGTTTATCTTGGTGGGGAATTTCTAAAATCGGAATATTTACCGGCGCTTTAATGAGCGATATTGTTTGGGAAAAGCTATCCCGAAAGAAACAAGGCGAGCTTACGGAAAAGATTCAAAAGCTATCCCGAAAGTTTGCTCATATAGATTATACAAAGCCCGCACACACAAATTTGATTACGAAATTCAAGGTTTTCTTTTGCCGTATGATGCAGCAATCCATACATCAATCAGACCCTGAATACCTTGACGGAAAGTATTGGGCGGAGCAAGGTTGGCTTGACAGCGGCAGACCGTGGAAATAATGTGGGGCAAAACGAAATCTCGGTTACTGGCAGATGTGAAAATGATAAATCAGTGAGTGATATATCAAATATTTTGCTTAAAATCAGAAAATGCCACGCAAAGTAGCAGGAAAATTCAGAATGTAATCTCTGCTTGCTTGTAATGCAAAGCACGGTTT
>OKSP01000699.1_pt1 | contig 17306 bp, 16 predicted proteins | sample 2434041 | NCBI WGS metagenome assembly OKSP01 (sample SAMEA3879593, study PRJEB24766) | human gut metagenome | biome: human-associated habitat; feature: feces | place: USA | collected 1985/1987
ACCTCGTCTTCTCCTCGTTCGTTCGCGCGGACGATTCAAACCGCACGGGACGCGGGTCAACGAGGCTAGGCTCGCGAACCTGCTGGACCGCGAGTTCGACGGCTACGAGCCGCGCATCCACCTGGCCAGTGACCTGACGTACGTGCGCGTCGGCGGCAAGTGGGCGTACGTGTGCCTGCTCATCGACCTGGCGAACAGGAGCATCGCCGGCCACAGCGCCGACACGAGCCGCACCGCCGACCTGGTCATGGCCGCGTTCGCCACGCTCGACTTCCCCCTGACCGAGGTGGAGGTGTTCCACACGGACCGGGGCAGCGAGTTCGACAACGCGAAAATCGACGAGCTGCTCGACGTGTTCGACATCAGAAGATCGCCGTCAGGGAAGGGCAACCCGTACGACAACGCCGTGGTCGAATCCACCAACAGGCTCCTGAAGAAGGAGCTCATATACCGGAACCACTACACCAGCCTGGAACAACTACGCTCCGACCTCAACGACTATGTGTGGTGGTTCAACAACCAAAGACTCCACTCCACCCTCGGATACCGGAGTCCGAAGGAATTCACCGAACAGGGACTCGTCCTCTAAGAACCTGTCCAACACACCGTTGCCAATCCAGGACAGCTTGAAATAAGCGTAAGGATGTTCCTTGGTCTGGATGAGATTACCTTTGGCGTCCCGTGTCCACGAAAGCCCCCTTGAGTCGGTGAATCCAACTGAAGCGTTGAACTTTGTATGCATTCCATGCGGCGGCTCTGGAACCCTAACTTTATATTTGCCCGGCGGCAACGTACCAATAGGAACCGCGCCATCACCAGCAATCAGTTCTGGAGCTGCACCCTGTATGGCACCCATGGAAACCACAGCGTTGTAGACCGGCTGGGAACTGCCATTACACACAGTGACAATTATTCTCTGTTGCGCAATCATACTGCCGACGCCAAACGGCGTCACCCAAGCTGAAACAAGAACCGCTTGGGAACGCTCCGCTTCCTGCCGATCTTTCTTCCTTGAATAGTCAAAAGATTTCTGAGCTATCTCATTCGCCTTATTGGCAACACCAATAGATTTGCAGGAGACGATAATTCCTACTACCGCTATGGCAGTCGCAATAATCGTCGACACAGCATTAACCGCATTTCCATATTGGTTCAACCATTCAGCCACATGCTCTATCGCATCTACGAATACGTTCAACTTCAAGATCCACCCTTTCACCCCAAATGATCATCCGACATATATCGGTCGAACACTTCTCCCCGCAAAAGAATAGAGCGCTGCTGGCGGTAATCAAATACAGGCAATTTTGATACGGTCCTCGATAAGGAATTTATGTAGCAGGTTTGCTCCGTACGCTTTTAGCTCTATCGTTTTTGTATACTCCTCAATTAATGCATTGACTGGTCCATGCTAGCCTCATGCCCCCTTCGCACACAAGAAATACAACACTGTACCACCTCTTGCAGTCGGCAGGACTCGGGAAGGAAAGAATATCGACGATACCGACCGACGCCTAAGCAGCAAAAACAGAAGATTCGGTAGTCAGGGCGTGCCTATGACGGGATAACGCATATGAATCGAATGTTAAGCGCCCCTCACTCCGACGAAAACACACTATGATTTCCAGCCGCACAACTTACCTTTCTATCCGAATCACACGCTCGCAAGCTTAGGCTTGTGCGTCACCGCCAGCACCGCCTTTACTAGGCTCAGCCTCAAGCATAGCCTTTCTAAGCTTGTCTGTCTGCACTGGAACATATTCGCCTTCGTTTCGCATCCCTCCGCCAGTCAATGCGAATAATTCCGCTGAAATGTCTGGGCCCAATTCCAGACGTTCATCTGAAAGCAAACGGTTAAGATTGTAGGCCATTTTTTCGGAAAGGAATTTTTCGACAGCTTTCTGTTTTTCGATGTTTTGTTCTTCTGATTCGCACGCTTCGGTAATCCGCGCATTACTCATAATGCGTATTTCATTAGCCATGCCAATCATATGATGGACAAGATTTATGACGCGCGCTTTAGTCTCTTCCTCACTCATATCGAAACAAATGTTCTCAAAGGACCTGTCTATTAACGATGAGGCTTCGTCTAGCTGCTGACTTAGCTCTGTCTCTTCCTTTGTTGTAGATTCCGCAGTTGCGGCAGGTTGAAGTTCTTCCTTTGCAGTTAATCTTGCTTTTATGTCGCGGACTTTTTCTTTGATCCAAGGCCACGCAGTCTCTTTCCACCAAGGGAGCACGTAATTGCTGAAAATCCAAGTTCCTCCGGCAACGGCAATCATTGCGAGAAGTTCGCTAATTTCCCGGGCAGAATCGTCATCCACTTGTGCATCAGAGTCATTTCGAAAATCGTCAGTATCGTATTCTTCAAATTCAGGAATACCTGGATTTTGATTATTCTCATCACGAGACAGCCCTCTCACACGACCAGGATTATCCGTTGAAGACAGGAGATGTTCCCCCTCCCCCAGTATCGGCCTATACACCCTCTCACCCATTCCAATTCCCCTCCTCGGACAGTGAATCCCAGTTCGACCGGCACCTGCAACATCGCAAACGCACAGGCTCTTAGGCATTCTCGCAACCATTGTAGCGCTTGGATTCTTGCTTAGTTTGGGATTTAGATAGTATCGCATCCACCCTCATAAGTACAGTTGGAGATGGAGAAGGATATGAAAAAGGAACCACCTATGACCACAACAGCAACAGACCAGCAGAATGCTGGAAATGTAAAGCATGAACGACAGGCACGCTCGGTTGCCATTGATTTTTTGAGGGCTATCGCCATTCTGGCGGTGGTGTCGGTACACACGCTCCCTGTCCCCCTGCTCGGGGCAAGCTCGGCAAATTCGGGCAAAATCATAAATGGGGGGGTATCTCATTAGATAGTGTTTTATCAGCCACCTCGCTTTCAGATTTCTCCTCCACCCTCATCTCTGCTATTATCGGCTCGACTTCCAAAGTCGGAGTCCCGCTGTTCCTGATCATCTCAGGCTATTTGATGCTTGACCGCGATTACACCGGTCCGAAGCTCAAGCGTTTTCTCATGCACAATTATCTGCCCATGTTCGTTTCGTTCGAATGCTGGTGTGCAATCGCTTTCCTACCCCATTTCGCCGCCAACCGCACGCTGCAAACTGTAGCGGATTTTCTGCGCACCATGCTGTTCATCGACGAACCCGCCATGATTCATTTCTGGTATATGCAAATGCTGCTTGGCATTTATCTGCTGATTCCCGTGTTAGCCTGTTTTCTTCGTCACCCACAGCTACAGCAAGACGTCACTTCCAGCACCTCGATTAAGCAAAACACAGAGCAAAAAGTAAAACATGGCAGTAAGAAAACGCCACTTCCCCAGCACACCCGCTATATCATTCTGCTCGCGATAATCGGAACGGCGTTCATTCTTGTGCTGCCTACCATTCAAACGATTCTCACTTGGTTTAGCGTGGACATTGATTATGAGATCACTCTCGGCGGCTGCGTCGGTCGCGGATCTCTTGGCTTGCTGTACATGCTGTTCGGCTACTTATTGAAGAAGGACGTGTTCCATATTTCTTCCCGCAAGACCAGTTTATGGTTGTTGATTGCGGCCGCGGTGCTGCTGTGGCTCGTCAGTGCACTTGAATTACGTTTAACCAATGAGCTTTTCCTAGTGACTGCAGGATTCTTCCCAATCGCATTCTTTGCATTCGCACTTTCCAATGCGGCTATCTATTCAACGTTCTGGAAGCATTGCCCAGGCTGGCTGTCGACCGCAATGACCGGACTCGCCTCGTACTCGTACGGCATTTACATGGTGCATCTGATCATTGCGCAAGTTTTGCGCGCCCTCATTCCAGACAGCATGCATCTGCTTCGAGTCGCATCGCTTAACACAGTATCCATTCTGCTGTTTTCACTATTGGCAGTGTTCATCATCGCACGCATCCGCCCACTACGAAAGTGGCTGCTGCTCATTAAATAGAGTTGGTTCCGGAATAGACAGAAGTGGGTGGTCTGATTACCTAAATCAGACCACCCACTCACACATTGAAACCGTTCTATAGTGTCAGATTTTCTTGACGATGGCTTTCGGATCTCGTCGCGTCGAGCGGCAGACCGGTACGGATTCCGGGAAGTTGCCTACCGCGATATACATCACGGGCAACTCGTAGTCAGGAATGTTCAGCAGTGCACGCGTCTTCCGATCCTGGGATAGGCTGAACATGGCGTTCAACGGGCAAGCCGCAAGACCGTACGCTTCCAACGCATACAGCAGCGACATGGAGAACAAACCGCCATCCACGAACGGTTCGTTGCGTTCGTTGTTGTTCATGAACGCTCTAATATCCGAAGTGATCAGCAGCAATACAGGCGGCATGCCGTACCCACTAAATCCACCTTGAATCTTCAAGGCTGTTGCAATTTTCTCCGGATCGGTAATCTGGTACACGCGGGTTGCCTGACGATTGCATACGGACGGAGTCTTCATCGACACTTCATAAACCTTGTCGAGCAGGTCTTGGGAGACTGGTTTGCTCGCGTATTCGCGTACGGAATACCTGTTCTGCGCAAGCTGGACGAAACCCATAGAAAGATTATTCACTTTAGAAGCCGATTCCATCACAAACGAGCCAGCATTAGCCGCTGAATCATCGACCTTACACTCTTGCGCAGCCTTCCAAATGGATTCAGGGAACATGGCTTCGACCTGAGCAAGATCATAACCTTGTTCTTCATGACGTTGCTGATATTCATGCAGTGCTGCCAGACCCTGGTTATATAGCGGATTTGCGGAATATGCCGGATCTGCTTTTTCAAGTAAAACCAAACGCTTAGAAATCTCACTAAGTACGCCTTTGCCGAAGCCAAGTCTGAAGTGAATATGGCTTAATCCCTTTTCGAGCCTGTGAATGTCAAACGCCAAGCGGGTTTGCACACGCTCTTTATCGGTAGAAGAGTCCAAGGAAATCCAACGCATGAAGCGTTGGATTTGTGTTCTCTCCGCTTTTCTTCCATTATGGGCTTCTTTTACGGATTGCAGTTTTGCCCATATCGGACGAGGAACAATTTGTTTGATGGCTTGTTTTGCTGACATGCGAGTTCTCCTTATTGTTTTTCGTGTATTCAGATCGGTCATTCGGCCGTCATTAGGCAGACAGAACGTACAGTTGTTCGCTGTCGAAAGCTGGATAGACAATAGAAAAAGCGTCGGTGACATCGGTACGATTAATCGATACCAACGTCGGCGACGCTACGAAAATGAAAGTATGGAAAGAACGCGCAGTCAGGTAGTAAGTGCCGCTAGCTACGCCCCCCCCCATTAGATTTTTAATGCTCTTCACCGCAGATGCGGGCAACATGGCTTTGACCAACTGCTTGGCTTTGCGAAGCACACGCTTCTTAAACGGCACACTCACCCGTGCGTATTGCCTTTCCACAGGCTTCATATGCTTTTTGAACACGTTGAAATCATCAGCTTCCACCGCTTCGCGGTACGCGGCAAAGCTTTCGTTCTTCAACGTGGTGCGCATGGCATACGTCTTCTGACGCTGCTCGCTGATGCCATCCAACGATGGCTTCACACGCTTGGTCGGCGTCCATTCTCCGCGCTCCTGATGCGCGTGGAGACGGTAGGCCAGTCCTTGCCTGCGGTGACGGAAACCGCCCGCTTGGGACTGGTACACCTCGGCGGAATCGGAATCATGCAGTACAATCTCGTCTCGGTGTGCATCGATGAGATCCTGCACGTCTTGGTTGCGCACCACGATTACGTTGCAGCCTTCGCCATCGTTCACGTATTTGGGAATCCATGCGTCGCCGAAGGTCACGTCGGCGGTTTCCGCGAGCACGTCGTCACAGTAGTCGCACGCATTGTATTTGAAGTAGCCCAGACCCCAGTTGGTGGTGGACAGTTCCGCGGTCCGCTTCACCACCGGCTCGCCACCGCCGACGCGTTTCACTTCCACCGCGTAATCGGACGCGGGACTTCCGGGCGTCTTGTGTCGGAAGTCCACGCGGGCGATGTCTTCCAGGGGAACGCCCGATTCCCAAGCCTCGCTTTTCGCGAAGAAATCGGATTTCAGATGTCCGCACACCAAGCCGATGCAGTAGCGGATACGTTCGTTCAATACCGGATCCTGACGTCGCAGCAGACGAACGGCCTTCACGAAGCACGGGATGCCGATGAACAGGTAACGTCCCTCATGCTCACGCACGTAAGCCAATACCTCGCTCATTTCCACGGGATAATACTTGGACTTGGCGCCGGTCTTCAGTTCCTCGACCGAATGCGAGACCTGATAGGTGTACATATGTTCCGGATCGGGACCGTCTTTGACGTGCACGACGGCGTCGACCAGTCCGTCTTCCAGCATTTTCGAGGCAAGCCAGCTGACCATGCCGCCGGAACTGCCGCGGGAGCGCCAACCATCAGCGGACACGTACCCCACGTAGGCGTTCAGGTAGTAGCCCAGGTACTGGTCGTGCTGCACGCCAGCCTGCGAGCCGAACAGATCGTTCCCGATAACGTCCTCGTTGGCTGAGCTCGCGAAAGGGCATGCGCTCTCAACCTTGGCAGGGTTTTGAATCCCGCTCTGCATGAACGCTTGATAGCAGCCGTCGTTGTTCTTGGCGATAGTGAACGCCGGATCCAGGAATGCGCAGGTTCCGCAGCCAACACAATAGGTTGCGGAACCGCCTATGGCATCGGCGTCTGGCGAGGAAATCACTCTCTCCATGACGTTTAAGTCGCTCATCGAATTACCTTTCTCTTGATTCGACCGATGATTTTCTCCCGTTCCTCGCTGGTCAGCGACACCTTCATCGCGCCGGAAAGAAACAGGATGGAATATGCGACACCCCACACGAGGAACATGAGGATGGAATTCACTGGCAGGAAATGCGTTCCCAGCAGGCAGACGGCCGTCACGATGAGAGCCAGAGCGATGGTGGGTAGCATGCTCTTCCAGAAGTAGACCATGTCGAGACCGATACGGGTGTGGTAATACCAATTCATGAACAGACCAGTGCCGAGCACGATGCTGGCTAGGTAGCCGATGGCAGTGGCCCAGTAGCCCATGGTCGGGATGAAAATAGCACAAATCACGATGTCAATGACCGAAGTCAGAATGTAGATCAGACTACGAATCTTATGCTTGTTCTTCGCGCGCTGAATTTCGATGCCAGTGTTCTGAGTAAGCGGAACCATAACTGGTAAAGTCATGATCAACACAAGCCAGTAGGCATCGGCATTGGCATCCCCCGCCCAGATATGGATGAAATACCGTCCAAGTACAATAAATCCGCCGAACAGGTACCAGAACAGCACCATTTGGTACCGCCCCACACGCGTCATAAGCCGCGTGAGCACATTGTTGTCATCCGACTCGGCAACGATGCGATTAATCATGGGGACGAACACGTTCGACATAGTGGTGCTCATGGAGAAGAAGATATTCCTGATCTGCAGTGCGATAGCGAACACCGCCACCGCGGTCGCACTGGCCATAGCGCCCAGCAGGAAGTTCGGCACGTTGTTGTTCACCAAGTCGAAGATCTGGTTGAGGAAGATCCAGAAGCTGAACACCGCGATAGCCTTGAACATCGACCATTCCAAGCCCTTGAAAGTGAAACGCATGCCAAGCGTGCGCGTGGCATACCAGATGTTCATCAGCAGCAGCACGCTGGTGATGGTCAGCTGCGCGCAGGCGACACCGACCGCGCCCATGCCCAGCCAGAGCAGAAGCACCGCCAGGAATGGCTGAGCGATGGAAGTAAGCAACTGTCTGGACTGTTGGAACACGAACTTCTCATGCGACACGATATAAGAGTCGAACGGCGTGGACAGCAGCTGAATGGCGACGTTGACGGTCATGATGCCCATAAGCTCGCGGGCCAGCACCAATTCGTCGGCGATCAGACCGCCTGAGAAAAAACTCCGCACATTAATAGTCAACGCCGTACCGCCAATCAGGCACAGCAACGCCACTACGACATAGACTAGCAGGAACATGCCATTGAGACGGCGGATGCCCAGCTCGTTGCCGTGCGCCTTCTCGCGCATGTAGAAGCGCACGTACGATCCATAGAATCCGACGCTCAGCAGCGTGAGCGCGAACACCACGGAATTAGTCATCTGGAACACGCCATAATCAGCCTGCCCAATAAAGTGCAACAGCAGCGGCACGTAAATGATGTTTACTAGATTCTTCGCGATGACGTTCGTATATCCAAGCAAAGCACCCGTCTTGCGTTGGCCGTTCAACCGTTCACCGCCTCATGTCGTGAGTCATTCGACGATTTTTGGTTGAGGGCCAAAGACAGGTATGCGTTAAATCTCTCCCGCTCTCCGGCAATTCGTTCGGCGACGCCCGCATAATCAGATGCCGTTTCCAACGATAGGGTTCCACCATTGTAGATCTTGTTCTCCGTGCCCAATTTCTCGGACAAGGTCTGCAGCCTCGAGAACATACTCACCCCATCTCTATGCACCATGGACAGAGGGGTTTCGAAAATCGACGAGAACACTGCGGCATGGAACGAATCAGTAACGACAAAGGTCGCGTTCTTAATGAGGGAAATGAATTCCGCCGGACCAGCAGGAAGCTCGCTGCCATCGTCACGATCGGTCAATGAAATCACTGGATATCCGTTAAGCGAATGAAGCTGCTTTAAAACATCAGACGCCTCGGACCCGACCCCACCAAGCAAGTAAGTGAAAATATAAGGTTCTTTCGGGGTCAAAGAATCACTCGAAACAGCATCCCACTCCTCTGGAGTGAGGACAAGCGTGGGGTCACAAATAACCTCCGCCCGCATACCGGACGCCTCATATATGAGTTCGGCACCTCGTTCTTCCCTGACAGACAATAGAGGGAAATTCCGAACACCCTTTGCCAAGCGTCTGCTCTGGCGTTCATCCAACGCGTCCAGGCCGATGCTCGGAGCCAACGCAATGCGCTGCTCTTTCTTGGCGAAATCAAGGAAAAACCAGTCCTCGTTATATTTGATGTAACCTAGATTCCAGACTTGGTCGCTGCCGACCGAAAAGAAAGCGTATTCTTTCGGGTTAAGCTCATCAAAGTTAACCACTCCTGTACACATGTTCTTGTTGAACCGCTGGAATGCCTCCAGTCGTTCTTCAGACATATTGTCCTCGGGATGACTAACAGGCTTCCTAAGAAGCTTACGCACCAGCTGCTTCAGGTCCCGTAATGCATTAGGTCTATCTGTCAGAACTAGCGACTCCGCTTGAAAACCTCGCGACTCATAAGCTTGCGCAACAGCGTAATTCTGTAACCTGTTCCCGTAATTGAAGTTACCGGGAAGTGTCACAATTCCCACTTTTTGTTTCTTATTTTTCATACCAAACCTTTCAGCCAAAGCGACTAGTTCTTTCCCGATAACTCACAGAACAGGTGTTTCAATGGTTCCTCGGTCGTTAATCTTTCGTGCAGGCACGCCAGCCCACGTGGTATTCTCCTCCTCGATAGGTTTGAGCACTAAAGCGTTTGCACCAATCCGTACATAATCGGCGACTCTGCCCCCCAATACCTTCGAGTCAATCATGAATTCCACATGGTGTCCCACGGCCGGACACCTACCGTGCGCCTGCGCAATGACAACGCCGCTAGACAGAGAGCAATAATCGCCGACTGTCGATTCAGGGTTGACAATAATCCTTTCGGGATGCCAAATAAGCAGTCCTTTTCCGAACACGTTAATCGGAATCTCCGAGCAGAAACGGCGCTCATACTTCTTCAGGAGGAACAAGTACCAAATGTACGCAAGCCTGTGATACAAATTCTGCGAAACGTTATGATGATACTCGCACTTACGCAGATAAACCTTCCAGCGAACCATCGCTCCACCCGCACCTATGATTCTCTTCAGAGGATTGGAAGGCCAAGGCTGCATCCTTTGATCTTCCCGGATATATTCACGTAGGTCGCTCTTGGTGACGATCATCAGTGTCTCCTTATTCTCTTGATAAAATCAACGGCTTTTAGCAGCTCAAAAGTCAGGGTGCCGAATCCACGCTTCAGCAAGAAGACAGTGAGCCTGTTATCTGCCCTCAGACTGCAGCGCTTCCAACGGGAAAAACATTTCTCATCCTGCGCCGCTTCCCGCACATCTCTGAAAACTTGAATGAACCCGCTATATTTTGCCCCCTGCATAGCAATCTTGAGGAGGTTAATGTACTGCAGGGCCTCGCCGGCACATGCGCTTTGATAGCATGATTCTCCCCATTTCCTCGCGTATTTGAGCAGTGCGCGGTTGACGACCCTGATGTCGGATAGCTGCGAAGGCTTATAGGCCGAAGTCGAGGCGGTGTCATTCGTGCGGTAGAAGTAGAGAACATCATCCAAGCTACAGAGTGAGCGAGCCTTGTCAAACACGGGAAGTAGCTGCAAAAGATCCTCGCCATGCTTTATTTTGTTATATTGCGTATAGTCGGCGGAAGAATCAAAAAGATTCAATCGTATGGCCTTTCCCCACATCTCATTGAATCTTCCTTCACACAGGTGTTTACGCCCCTCGGTGATTTCTTTTCCCGAATACAAACCGGTAGACAAAGGCGACGGAGTGTCCGAACGACCAAAATCCTTGCTACGGCAATAGCGGAAAGAGACGATATCCGCATCTGTTCCCGTGATTGCATCATAAATGCACTGTAATGCTTCCGGATGCAGACCATCATCGGAATCCACAAAGACCGCATATTGTCCCCGAGATATTTTCAGTCCAGCACGACGCGCGAGCAATGGACCTTGATTCTCACGATGTAACACTGTCACATTGCTCTTTGAATCTGCATAGGTATCCGCAATATATGCCGTTTCATCCGTTGAGCCATCATCCACGATGACTACCTCGTAATCCTTGAATGTTTGGGCATCCACGGACGCAAGGCATTCAAGAAGATACTTTTCCGCATTATAGGCTGGAATAATGATCGAAAACAACATTCAAAACCTCGTTTTGACTATGCTTCAAGCGATTACTTAATCCCCAGAATGGAAGATGTATAAGGATACACCTCACAATTTCCATCCAACACAAACTTAATTTGAAAAAATATAATTGTCGTCGAAAAAAGTATTGCCATTATTCTTAGAAGAATATTTTTTTCTTTAAGTCTATAAGCGACAAATATAGATATAAAAAACTCGAAATAATATCCAAACCGGCCAATTCCCAATGCAATAATTTGCAATTCTGCCAACATAAGACCAAGGACGCAAAGATACTCGATAAAGCTATTTTCCTTCAAATCTGACTGCCGTGAATTATACACTATTCCAGAAATTTTAGAATCCATGAAATGAAAAAGAGAAATGAATCCAAGATATATCAAAGGCGTTATTAATAAACCACCTTTATCCTTATTAGTAACCATATAAGAATATGAGTCTTTAACACCACTTAAAGCTGCAAGAAAAGAGTCACTGAAAGCAATGATAAATACCACACAGGCAAAAGAAGCGAGATAGATGAAAAACCTTCGCACAAGAGAATATGCAGAAGTTTTTGAAAACAAAAGATACACCGGATATATCAAAAAAGACACTATTCCTGTTTGATGCATTAAAAAAGCAATCACTGAACAAAGCAGCCAACTCTTATAATGTTTCTCCAGAGCAAGACATAGAGCAAATGCAGAGAGAGAGACTGCAATCATTTGTTTCATAATATTAAGGGAGATCGCGTAAAAAAGAAAGTAAAAAAACAGCATTCCTACCCATGTATCTTTTTTAAGAAAATAAGAAATAGAAAAATAGGCAGGTAATATTATCAGTAGTTCTATTATAAATAGATATACCTCAAAAGAGCCGTTTGCAAGATTGATAAGCCACGCTAAAGCAACAAATCCACGAGGATTATCCGACCGAATATTGAATGCTTCCAGCAGAGACACATTTTTCGTATCCCGATAAACAAACATACCATATCCGGTTACATCAGTACCTATAGTTTCGTCTCTGACAGCTGCAAGCAAACAAGGAATTGTGATTCCAATAAGGGCCAAAAAAGCTGCCAAAAACCCTCTAGTACGATCTTTTGCATAGAAGCAAAGACAGGAAGCAAGAAAAACTATGATGTATATAGTCATTTTCACTCTTACTAAGGTTAGTTAAAATATTAGCTTAATCAACATCTATTTTTTATAAATCAATACAAGCTTTCTTGCTTCGTTGTGGATATCATAATTTTTCGTTTTAAGTACATCTGAAATTAAAGTACTTCGTTTTTTTGTCGAAAGATTAATTATTTCATTTACCCAAATAGTAAAAGGCAAATTTACTGAAATGAAATTAACGTTATTGGTGATATCGCAAGAGTGATCAACATTATCGGAAATTAAAATCGGTAGGCCTGCTGCTTGTGCTTCAATCGAAACAACTGGCAACCCCTCATATAATGATGGCAATACGAAAACATCCATTGCTGAATAAAAATCTTCGACGTTGGCCACGCTTCCTGTGAAAATGACCTTGTCACTTAGCCCACGGTCATTTACATAATGATGAATCTCGTCTTCAAGTTCGCCAGTTCCGAGAAGCAGGAGATATGAATTTGGAACCCTGCGGTTAAACTCGGCGAATATATCTATCAGATATTTATGATTTTTCTGCTTCATAAATCGTCCGACATGGCCTATAACATAATCAGTTTTCCCGATGTTATATTCTCTGCGAATACGGTCTCTGGCTTCTGGGTTGAACGCATATTTCTCCAGCTCAATCGCGTTATTCAGTATCTGGACTTTCCCAGACCGCATGGCCTTCTCTCCGTATAAGAAGACTCCGGCATCATGTCCGCAAGCCATCCATATGTTGGCAGACGCCTTATTCAACATCTTCAAAACAGACCATATGGCTTGTTTTACCTTACTTTTGGAAACGAATGAATTATGCGAGTGCGAGATAAGCTTCTTCGCTCCGGTAAGACGGGCGATCCACAGGATATAGAAATTCGTTAAGGTCGTATGTGCGTGTACCACATTAAACCTTTCAGAATGCATTAACCGATATAACTCAATCACATTTTTTAAGATGCTCTTGCGCTTATGGGTGACAATATCAACGGTATAACCTGCATCTTGGAACTGTTTCACGCAACGTTCGTCATTAATGTCTTGCGTAATGATATGGATATCGAAGTCCTCTGGATGCTTAAAATGTCCCAGATAATTAAGGAGCATGGATTCCACGCCGCCAGATTCAAGACGTGAAACCACTTCCGCAACTTTAATCTTTCTGGGCATCACATTCTCCCTCCAGCTCTTCGTACCAATGGGCTAGCTCCGCAGCGCTCAAGTGAATCGCATATCCCCGTTTAGCCATTTCTTGCGCATGCGAGACACGGCCCGACGCATCGCTTTCATGTACATCGAAAGCCGACACCCAGGATTCGATACCTGCATCAAGTGAAATGCGTCGTACCAATGACGGAATTAAATCTGCCTCTTTGGGAACTTTGTCACTGCATACCACGGGAAGGCCGGCAGCCTGCGCCTCAATACTGGCCATTCCCAAGCCCTCATATGTTGAGGGAAAGGCAAGAACGTCAAATGCGCTGTAATAATCCGCAACATCATCACGGACGCCAAGTAGTTTTACGTTGTGCTCGATTCTTAGGTCGTGCATTTCCTTACGCAACTCAGAGTCGTCGCCATCTCCCACTATTGCAAGCACTGCACTCGGATCACTCTTCAACAACTCCGAAAAGACCCTGATCATAAAGGTCTGGTTCTTCTGAAAGCAGATACGGCCAACTTGGCCGATGAGCAACTGCGAATCGCCAACTCCGAGTTCGTCACGTTTAATCGCGCGCGATTGGGGATTGAACGTGAACCTATCTATATCTATGGCGTTGTGAATGATATGGACCTGTTTCGCATCAACGACCTGATCGCCGAATAGCCATCGTGCGGCATATTCCGAACATGCGGCCAAGTGTGTTGGGTAAACCTTGGAGAACGGCCTGAGTACGTTCTTCACCAGAGTCTTGGCTTTCTCTTTCGGATTCGATGTGCTATGGCTGTGCGCAATACGCACCGGGACTCCAGCCTGTTTCGCGGCCATGAGCGTGAACACGCTGACCGCGTTCATATGGGAGTGCACGATGCGCGGGCGGATCTGCTGGAACAGTTGCCGGCAGGCATTCACGTACTTGACTGGGTTGCTGTATGGAGGAACGTAGAACACTCGACCGCCCAAGGACTCGATCTCGTCCTTGGGAACCATCGTGGAATCCGTCTGCACGATGAAATCGAACTGCACTTGGGAACGGTCGATATGGCGGTAATGATTCATCACGGTGGCCTCGACACCGCCACCCATCATCCTGCCGACCACCTGGGCTACGCGAATCGCCACTGGATTACCGTCCCCGAACCGGAGCTAAACCGACATAACGGCCGTTATCGGCTCTTTTTGCGATCAATCGACCTGTGGTCGGCATATGAATCCCGTCCTTCTCTCTAGTTAACCCCAGCAGGACAGCCTTTGATCATGGTATGCATCCCGTATCGCAAACGTAGTAAGCACCCCTATAAAAAGCAATTCCGCCATTGTCCGCACAGTCGATTCTCACACCCCCCGGAGACATAATCGACCTCCGTCTTATAGATAAAACGCAGTTTTCACAAGTTTTCCGTAAATAACGGTTCTGTGTCGCACAAATACTGCTTTTCAGCCACTATAGACGATCCATGAAGAGCCGATAACGGCCGTTATGTCGGCTTTGGCGGGCACGCCGTCTGTACTCCGCTTTCCGAGACCGTTACGGAGGTCTGTGGGATTTGAGCGAGTCGATCCGCATAGCAGTCGCAATGCACAAGCCGTACCGCACGCCCGACGACCCGGCCTACCTGCCGCTCCACGTCGGGGCAGCTCTGCACCCGGACGTGCTACCCGACATTCAGGGAGACGACGAGGGCGATAACATCTCGTCCCTCAACGCAAGCTATTCCGAACTGACGGCCCTGTACTGGATGTGGAGGAACTGCGACGCCAACTACAAGGGCCTCGTCCACTACCGCAGGCTGTTTGCGTCCCCTAGTCTCGCGAACCGACTGCAAAAAGACCGGTTCGTTCGAATCGCATCCGGCAAGGAGATTAGGGAAGCGCTGAAAAAGACCGGCGTAGTCGTGCCCTGTAGGCGAAACTACTATATCGAGACGATGCGCTCGCACTATGCGCACACGCTCGACGGATCCCATCTGGACGTTATGAGGGACATTCTCGCGTCGAAGGCTCCCGAATACGTTCCCATGTTCGACAAGTGCATGGCCTCTACTGGCGGCCACATGTTCAACATGTTCGTCATGCGCGCCGACCTATTCGACGCGTACTGCGCATGGCTCTTCCCGCTGATCGACGAATTGACTAAACGGATCGACGCCTCGGCATACACCTCATTCGAGAAACGTTATCCCGGTAGGGTCAGCGAGCTCCTTCTGGACGTGTGGCTCAAAACAAACGGACAGGATGTCGTCGAATTGCCCCTTACCAGCCCGGAACCGACCGACTGGTGGAAAAAGGGCACGGGATTCCTCATGGCCAAGTTTACCGGCAGGAAATACGCGAAGAGCTTCTGATCTGCGTCGGCGAATCAGAAAGGAATCAAAGATCCTTGTTCATTTTGTTCTTTATTATTTCAGTCTTCACTATATATTTGGACTATTCTGCCCACAAAGATATATCAAGTCCTGTGATCGTTTTCACTTCTTTATGGCTGTTCATATGCACCCTCGCATCATTACGACTCTATGGATTTACGGGTTATTCAGAAAAAACAATTGGCTATATTACCTGCGGCAACGTGGCTTTTTCTTTGGGTGCTTTTTCTTCAACACTTGTAAACAAGCAGACCACCAAACAAACACGGTATGCCCACTTGCGCGGAAAGACTCTTCAAACGGACGATAGCAATCAACAACAACAGTTATGCTTCACATTTCTTGAGGTAATATTAGCGCTAGCTTGCGTAGGTAGTGCGCTATCTCTCGTTTACTCACTAAACGCGTTCAGAAGCGGAGCTTCCTACATGGAGGTGCGTGGCAGTCGTTTAGGATACAATGACGAGCAGGCATTTTCGAATCCAATCGTCGGATCATTTGTTACTTACTTTTGTGGCCCAGCAATGACAGTGCTCATACCTGTCGCAATCGTCTTCCTTTTTAAAAAGCAACATAGAAAATTTAGTCTGATTGTTTTTTTATGCGCTCTTATGAATACTGTCTCCAGCGGCGGTCGCATTCAAATAATGTACATAGCTTTACAGTTAATAGCAGCTTTTTTATACTATAAAAGCGCTATTACCACTAGAACAAAGAGAACTGTAAAGATTGCTGTAATTGTAGGAATTGTAGCACTATTTGTCTTAACATCACTTAGGACGAGTCAGAATTTCTTACAGACGACATATACCTATTTCACATTACCCGTAGGTCTTTTTTCATATTACACATCAATTATTGATGTAAATAATTTTGAATCTTTTGGCGCGGCAACATTTTATCCTCTATTCTACGTTCTTGCGTCTGTTGCCAGCTTTTTTGGGGCTAAAACGTTGTTTTTGGATAATTTAATCTATTACGTCGGATTACCACAAGAAACCTGGACATCAACCTTATTCCCAACGGGATCCTACAATGCCTTCTGTTCTTTATTTTACTTTTTTTATCTCGATTTTCGAATTGTTGGAATAGTTCTTTTTTCATTGCTTTATGGCTTCATATCAGGATATGTATATAAAAAACAAAGAACTAGAACTAATGACATATGGTTCATATTCTATCTGCTTATATTGCAAACCATCATAGGCTCTTTTATGATTTTCCAGCTTGGAAATACAAAATTCTTCGTAAGTCTTTTTATTTTTGGAATTACGATTCTCCTTGGGAAAAGAGATAAAAAGAGGAATCATGATGAAAGATAAATCACCCGTCAACATCGTGGTGCCGGTCTACAACGTCGCTGACCTGCTGTCCCGATGCGTCGACTCACTGCTCGCACAGACATACGAGGATGTACGAATCATCCTAGTCGACGACGGGTCCACAGACGACTGCCCCGCAATATGCGACCGATACGCAGAACAAGACCCGCGCGTCATCAGTCTCCACAGGACGAATGGCGGGCTCTCAGCTGCCCGTAACACGGGAATCGACCACGTGTTCTCAATCGAAGAACCCTCGCGCGGACGATACATAGCGTTCGTGGACTCCGACGACTGGGTCGAGCCTGGATACATCGAGTCCATGCTCGAGACGCTGGAGACGTCCGGCGCGGACGCGGCGCAGTGCGGCCATT
>OKSP01000731.1_pt1 | contig 16728 bp, 13 predicted proteins | sample 2434041 | NCBI WGS metagenome assembly OKSP01 (sample SAMEA3879593, study PRJEB24766) | human gut metagenome | biome: human-associated habitat; feature: feces | place: USA | collected 1985/1987
CGTATCGCCTTTGCGCTTTTATCGGGAGGCTGATGTGAAAATGGATTGGCGGATTGTCTTTGTGGTTTTACATTATTGTGCGGTTGATTCAACAAGAGAGGCGATTCAGAGTATTCAAAATTGCTGCGGGTTGAATCAGGAGATTGTAGTTGTAGATAATGCGTCCCCAGATCAAAGTGGGGAGAGGTTGAAGGAAGAATATAAGAAGTGTAGAAAAATACATATTCTCCAAGGAAAGGAGAATATGGGATTTGCTAAAGGAAATAATTGTGGGTATCGGTATGCGAAAGAAGTTCTCAGGGCAGACTTTATCATTTGTATTAATAATGATGTCATAGTTAGACAGAAGAATTTTGCAGATAAAATAAAAAGAATTTACGAGAAAGAAGCTTTTCATATTTTGGGACCAGATATTGTGGATATGCAGGGGGAACACCACAATCCACATCGTTTGCACACATTTGAAAAGAAGGATTTACGAAGAATTATCCGAAACAGAGGGATTATTTTAATATATCTGAAATTGAAAAAGATGTTTCGGTTAGAAGAAAGAGTACAATTGATCGAAAAATGGGATTCGTACAGAGCGGCACAGGAGCGGAGTGACATTCCGTGGGAGAAGAAACAGGAAAATATAGTTTTACAGGGGAGTTGTTTTGTATTTTCTCCGCTTTTTGTAAAACAGGAAGAAGAAGCATTTTATCCGGAAACCTTTATGTATCTGGAAGAAGAAATTTTAACTTTTTTGTCTTCGAAAAAGCACTATCAGATTCTGTATAGTCCGGAAATACAAGTGCTTCATAAGGAAGAGGTTAGCACCAATAGTACAGTAAAAAAGAGTGAAAAATACATGTTTTTTTCGAGAGAGCTACGAAAATCGGCAAAAATTATGCTTAATTTAGTTAATTCACAAAAAATGGAGATGTAATAAATGGATCCGCTTGTATCGATTATTGTAAGAACTTGCAATAGACCGGATATATTGCAGGTTGCTTTAGAGAGTATTAAAAAACAGAAATATGAAAATGTTGAAACAGTTATTATTGAAGATGGAAAAAACACTTCTGAAGAGATGATTAAAAAAAATTTTTCCGAATTGAATTTTCAATACTATTCTTTTGGAACGCACAGGGGGCGTGCTACGGCAGGAAATAAAGGAATGGAGATAGCAAGAGGAGAATATTTTTGCTTTTTAGATGATGATGATGAATTATTTCCAGATCATATCAAAATTCTTGTTGACTCGGCGCGAAGTAGAGAGGAATTAGTTGTCTACGCCGTGGCAGAGGAATGCCAAATTAGAATTAAAAGTCGTAATCCGTATCGTATTGAGGAAAAAAGAAAAAGAATTAGATATCGGCAACCGTTTTGCAGACTATTACTTTTTAAAGAAAATTATCTTCCAATTCAGACAGTCTTATTTTCTAGGAAATTGTATGAGTTAGAAGGCGGGTTTGATGAAAATCTTGACTGTCTGGAAGATTGGGACTTATGGATAAGATATTCTTTACAGACAGATTTCTGTTTTGTGGATCATGTAACATCAAAATATTATGTCCCTTTTCGGTCAGTAAAGAAGGTGAAAAGAAATCGTGAATTCGCAAAATCACAGAAAGATTTATTGAATAAATTTGCAACATATGAAGTTCAATCAAATGTGCGGCAGTTGAGTACAGAAGCTGATATTTTAATTAAAAGGGCAGAAAGAAAAAATGCCTTTTATTATTTAAAGGCTTTGTATGAGTTGGTCTGGTTTTGGGATATATGATAAAAAATATAGGAGTATTTGTAAGATGAATAAAATTGTAGAGCTAAAGGAAATGATTGCTTTTATATGGCAATTTTCAATCGATGATTTTAAAAATAAATTTTCAGGATCATTTTTAGGCAGTATATGGGCATTTATACAACCGTTGATTACAATATTGATTTATTATTTTGTGTTTCAAATTGGATTTAGATCTGTACCGGTAGAAGGGTATCCATTTATTTTATGGTTAATATCAGGATTGACAAGTTGGTTCTTTTTTAGTGATGCAATAATAAATGCAACAACAAGTATGGTAGAATATAGCTATCTTGTGAAAAAAGTTCTGTTTAATATAAATATTTTACCATTAGCGAAGATCTGTTCGGTTTTTATAGTTCAGGTATTTCTGCTTATCCTCAATGTGGTTATCTTTGCTGTATTTGGATTCAAGCCAGATATATATATGTTTCAGATAATATACTACGTATTTTATATGGTGATTTTAGTAGCAGGAATCTCATATTTGACAGCGTCATTATATGTGTTTTTTAAAGATTTGGTTCAAATTGTTTCTATTTTACTTCAAGTTGTGTTTTGGACTACACCATTTGTGTGGAGTTTGTCTCAAATGCCAGTTGAAGTGCAGCATGTGATTAAATATATGCCTGTTTATTATATAGTATCTGGATATAGGGATTGCTTTATTAATAAAGTCTGGTTTTGGGAAAATACGCAGTGGATGATTTATTATTGGTTGATTGCTGTTTTAATTTTTGTACTTGGAATAAATGTATTTAAGCGTTTGAAACCTCATTTTGCAGATGTTTTATAAGGTAATTTAAAGTGGGAGAAAATGATGAGCGAATATAGTATTAAAATAGCGGAAATTTGTAAAATATATCAGTTATATGATAAACCAACAGATCGAATTAAAGAAACATTTCTTCCGGGAAAATATTCGAGAGAATTTAAAGCACTTGATGGGATAAGCTTTGATGTAAAAAAAGGAGAAACTGTTGGTATTATTGGAACAAATGGAGCCGGAAAATCAACACTTTTAAAAATAATAACAGGTGTATTAACTCAGACTTCTGGAACAATTTCAGTTTGTGGTAAAATTTCAGCATTATTAGAATTAGGAGCTGGATTTAATCAGGAATATACAGGCATCCAAAATATATATTTAAATGGACGGATGATGGGATATTCACAAAAAGAAATGGAAAAGAAGATAGAGGGGATTAAAGAATTTGCAGATATAGGAGATTTTATTTATCAGCCTGTAAAGCTATATTCCAGCGGTATGTTCGCTAGACTTGCTTTTGCAGTTGCAATTAATGTAGAGCCGGATATCTTGATTGTAGATGAGGCACTATCGGTGGGAGATCTTTTTTTTCAAAACAAATGTTTTCGTAAATTTGAAGAACTAAAGAAAAAGGGCGTTACAATATTGTTTGTATCACATGATATATCAAGTGTGAGACAAATGTGTAGCAGGGTTTTGTGGATAGAAAACGGAAAACAGAAAATGTTTGATTCTGCTGATAAAGTGTGTGATCTTTACATGGATGAAAAGAGAATGCGTATGAACAGTCAGCTTGAAAAAACGACAAAATGTTTAGAGTCGATTCCGGTAGAAAGGGGAAATGGAATACTACGGATACCCAAAATAGGGGTGAAGGAATGTACTTTAAAAAGTGATGAGTTTGAGATTATTTCATGTTATTTTAATGATAAATACGGAAAAGAAACAACCCATTTAAGTGTAGATCAAGAATATGAGACTCATATACTGGTTCAATTGAAAACTGATCTGAATAATTTAATTGTTGGATTTGTATTGGAAAATAATAAAGGACTTCCTTTATATGACGTTAATAATTTTATCAACCAAGAACAGGTAATATCGGGGAAACAGGGAGAAGTGCTTGATATCACATATTCATATAAAATGCCAAGACTTATGCGCGGAATGTATGTGGTGAGTACAGCAATTGCACAAGGAACTCAGAAAAGTCATAAAATGTTAACATGGATACATGGGGTGAGAGAGGTGGAAATTATAAATGATGGGTATAATTCTTCCTTTATAGAAATACCAAGCATAATTAAGGTAAGATCATTGGAAATAGAGCAAATAGAGTTTGAGGTAGAGTAGATGGGAAATTATAATTTTAGTTTGGATTTAAATTCTAAAAACACAATGTCAATTATCATAGATTGGATAAATGATGGTGCTGATATTCTGGAATTTGGACCAGCAAATGGGAGACTGACAAAATATTTATATGATATAAAAAAATGTAATGTTACGATTGTTGAAATGGATGAGGACGCAGGAAAAGAAGCTTCTGATTATGCAGTATTGTCGTACTTAGGAGATGTATGTGGCGATATCGAGAAATTCTATTGGTATGATGAAAATAAAAAATACGACTATATAATTTGTGCAGATGTTATTGAGCATTTGCATAATCCTAGAGAGGTTATTGCAAAATGTAAGACAAGCTTAAAAAATAATGGAAAAATCTTAGTGTCTATACCTAACATAGCTCATAACTCTGTATTGATAGATTTGTTGAATGATAAATTTGAATATGGAAATACAGGACTATTAGATAAAACTCACATCCATTTTTTTACATATTCTTCATTTTTAGAAATGATTAGAAGTTGCAATTTATATATTGAAAAGAGTGATGTTATTTATAGTAGGGTGGGGAATAATGAAATATTGAATGATTATTTGGATGTGCCAAAAGAAGTAGAGGAATTTCTGAGAAAGCGTATTTCGGGAAGTATTTATCAATATGTATTTTGTCTTACAGATAACTATGAAGAGAGTAGGAAAAATAGTTTAGATGTAAGAGTTATGTTAGAAGAAGATAAAAAGAGAATGTTTGAAAGTAAATTATTTTTAGAGAATGGAGAAGGGAAATTTGATGAAAAAAATAGAATTTCAGAATTTTATTACAACAATAATTGTGTGAAATTACATTTTGATATTGGAGATAGAGATATCAATGGGAAGAAAATACGATGGGATCCAATGGAATATAGTCTGGTTATTAGAATAGTAAATCAGGAAATGATTTTTGAAAATGGAGATAGAAAAGTTCTATGTTGTTTTAATGATAATTCGGATTTTAATTATAATGATTTTTTTGTTTTTTCTACATTAGATCCACAAGTTGAATTTTATATAAATACGACAAAGAAAGTAATGGCTATTGAATTTATATTTGAATTAATAGATTATCGTATAGATGAAGAAAAAATTGGAAAATATATAGATTTTTTGAAAAATTTCTCAATACAGAATTTAAGATTAAGAGAAGAAATAGAAATAGAAAAAAATAGATTAAAGAAGTTAGAAGACAATATTAATACAGCTTTGGAAGTAATAAGAAAGGATAAATAAATAGATATGAGGGGAATGAAACCGATAGACATAGTTTATGTGTCCTATAATTCAGAAAAATGGATTGGAAATTGCTTCGAATCTTTAGTGGGTTCAAATTATGAACTAAAAAAAATAAATATTTATATAGTAGATAATAGATCATCAGATCATACTATTGACAAATTAAATGAAGTTAAAAAAAATTATGGAAGCTTATTTGGAGAATTTGAGATAGTAGAAGTTAAAGAAAATCTGGGATTTGGTAAGGCGAATAATATTGGATTTAATCATGGAAAATCGCCATATGTATGTTTTTTGAATATAGATACAGAATTGTATCCTAATACTATTTTAAATTTAATAGATGAGATAGAGAGTTCTGCACATGATTATGCAATGTGGGAATTGCGCCAATTTCCATATGAACATCCTAAATTTTACGATGTATTAACAGGAGAAACTGGGTGGTGTAGCGGTGCTGCATTTGCTGTATCAAGAGAAGTGTTTACTAGAGTGGGTGGATTTGATAGACATATTTTTATGTATGCAGAAGATGTTGATTTAAGTTGGAGGATTCGCTCCTTTGGCTATAGATTAAAATATTGTCCGAAAGCAGTAATTAAACATTATTCTTATGAGAATGCCGGAGAAGTTAAGCCAAATCAATATGTAAATAGTATTATAAACAATTTATTGCTTCGCTATCGTTTTGGAACACATAAAGATATTTTGACAGGACATTTATATTTTTGGAATATTATGAGAAGAAAGGATGAATTTCCAAAATCCAGAAAAATGTTATTTCAAAGATATTTACATCATTTTATAGAAATACCTCATTTTAGAAATAAAAAAAATATTGGATTGTCAGACAATTTTTCACCCTCATTTATAGGAATGGATTATAGTCCAATTCGAGATGGAGCGTTTTATGTGAATAAATTTCCAAAAGAAACTCCTTTGGTTTCAATTATAGTGCGGACATGCGGTAGAGCGGCAGTGCTTCGTGAAACATTAATTTCACTTAGAAATCAGACATATGCACCACTGGAGGTGGTTATAGTTGAAGATGGAATTAATACGGCAGAAAAAATGATATTTGAAGAATTTTCAGATATGAATATTTTATATTTTGCAACAGGCATAAAGGTGGGGCGTTCCAAAGCAGGAAATATGGCGATGGAGAAAGCACATGGAAAGTATTTGAATTTTTTGGATGATGATGATTTATTTTATGCTGATCACGTAGAAGTATTAGTAAATGCGTTATTGCATAGCGAGAATCGTGCAGCATATGCTTTAGCATTTGAAACACCTATAGAAATTAAAAGTAGAGACCCTTATATATATGAAATAAAAAATTATCTTGGAATACATAAACAACAGTATAACAAAATTATTTTATGCCATCATAATTATATACCGATTCAAGCAATTATGTTTGAAAAAAGCTTGTTTGAAGAGTATGGAGGTTTGGACGAGGAGCTAGATGCTCTGGAGGATTGGGATTTGTGGGTAAGATATTCGCTTTATACAGAATTTGAATTTGTTTTTAAAACGACCTCTATTTACAGAGTACCATATAATAAAAAAAATAGTCAAGAGCGTCAAAGAGTATTGGACGAAGCATTAGATAAAGTAAGAGAAAAACATAAGGAATATGTTCAGACGATTAGTGTGAGAGATATTGCTGATTTGTATGATCATTACTTGCGATAAATAGCTGAAGGAAGAGGATAAGAGATGATTCTATCAATAATTTATTGTATGTCAGTAATATTAATTATAGGAATATTTTTGATTTATCCTAAGTCGAAAGATAGGGAAAATTTATTAATATGGATTCCAGTATCAATTATTTTATATGAGTGTTTTGTATGTTTTGTAGGTGGCACTTTTGCATTAGCACACATTCCAGCAAATATATGCTCAATTTCTGTTATCAATATAATTGTATCAGGATTATTAGTATACAATATAAAAATAAATAGAAAAGAGAGGCAAAAATTTGATATTGAAAAAATTGATATTTTTGCATTTGGAATTTTTGTAATAATAGTTTTGCTGGTTGCAAAATATCGATTTTTTCCTGGATTTGAGTTGAATTATGAAACATCAGATCCAGGGACACATTTAAAATATGCAATGGATTGTGTAAATTATAATTCGGTAATTAGTCCGAGTTCAACGATGTATATAGGCCAGTTTACTAATGCACTATTTATAGAAGTAATGAAGCCAGTTTTTGATGGGGTAAATATCTATAAATCGTTTATTCTAAAAGATATTTTTAATTGGAGTTTATCAGGCTTATTATTTTATGCATTAATAAAAAAATATTTAAAGTCTATTGGATTAAATGTAATAGGGATTTTTTTGACTGCTTTATATTTTTGCGGTTATCCACTTAATAACATGTTATTTGGATTTGTATATTTGGGAATTACGATTAATATTATTATTTTTATTGCATTTGTAGTTGAAAGATATAATGATAATTTATATGATTCAAAAATAATATTATTTATGATGTCACTAGGATGCATGGGATGTTCATTGGGATATACTTTATTTGCACCAGTTGTGTTTTTTGCAGTTTGTGGAGATACGACGTATCATTTTTTTCAAAATAATATTAAAAATGTAAAGAATTTAAAAGAGTGGATGGGTGAGCAATTAACTATTTTTGTTCTTCCAGTTTTATACACTTTTATATTTATTATATTCTGGGATTTTCAGAATGCTCAGAATATATCTGGAAGTTTAAATGCAGAAGGATATATTTTCAGAAATTTATATTCTGATTTTTGGCCGTATATTCCATTCGCTCTGGCTGCAATATTTTTATTTATAAGGAAGAAAATATATAATTTTGGTACTTTCTTTTTTCCATTATTAGCTGTTTATTGTATTCACTTTTTTGTTAAGATGATAAATAATCAAGTGTCTACATACTATTATTATAAATTGAATTTTGCTATGTGGTTTGTATTGTTTTATTTGACAATAGCGACAATTAGTTATTTTTGGAGTTTCGCAAAGGAATATATCATTTCCCTACTTTTGGTAATAACATTTACTATAATGATAACAGGAGTAAATATTGAAAATAAAATAAGTGGTCAAAATGTTAATTATCATCCATTTCCAAACGCAATACAAATAAATGTAATATATGAGCATAATTGGATTTATTTGAATAGAAAAGGAATATCAAAAGAGTTTATTGAATTATGCGATAAGGTTAATAAGTGTTATAAAGAAGAGGGAAAAATAACACCATATGTAGGTGATTGGCTTCAGAATTATTGGTTTGAGGCATTGACAAATCAGAGGCAGGGGTTACATTATGCATTTCTTATTGGAACAGAAGTGATTTTAGATGAATTTTCTGATGGAAAATATAGTGATTACATGGTGGTAATAAAAGAAAGCGATGAATATTTAAAGTGCAAGGATAAAATAGATCAAATGGAAAAAGCATATGAGAATGAAATAGGATTTGTTGTAAAAAAAAATTAGGTACTGGAGATGAGAAATATGAGATGTCTAGTGATAATTCCTGCTTATAATGAAGGCGAAAACATTAAACGTGTTGTAGAAAACTTGATAGTAAATTATCCGCAGTATGATTATGTGGTTGTAAATGACGGATCAAAAGATAAGACGGCAGAAATATGTAGAGATGAGAACTATAACTTCTTAGATTTGCCTATGAATCTTGGATTGTCCGGAGCAGTTCAGGCTGGTATGAAATATGCGGTTCATAATGGTTATAACGCGGTATTACAGTTTGATGGCGATGGTCAGCATAAAGCAGAATATATTGAAGTGTTGGAAAAAGAGATGCTGGATGGAAACGCAGATATAGTGATCGGTTCAAGATTTGTATCAGAAAAGAAGCCAAGGACACTGCGGATGTTTGGAAGTCGAGTTATTTCCTCAATTATTAAATTAACTACGGGACAGCGAATTACTGATCCCACTTCTGGAATGCGTTTATTCGGGAAAAAAGTGCTGCACGAATTTGCAGAAAACATGAATTATGGACCAGAACCGGATACAATTTCCTATTTGATAAAAAAGAAGCATATTCGGGTAAAAGAAGTTCAGGTGGAGATGGATGAAAGGACTGCGGGAGAAAGTTATTTAAATTTGATTAGATCAATAGAGTATATGATTTTACAGTGCTTTTCAATCATTTTTATTCAGCAGTTCAGAAAAGAAAAATAAAATTGGAAAGAGAAGAAAAAGATGAATGCAGAATGGTATGGGTATATTATTGGAAGAAGAGAAAACAGAAAAATATACTGATATCTGAAAGGAGATAAAATGGCAATTCAGCTCAGAATCTTATTGATTGTGGTATCATTTTTAACGGTACTTTTTGTGCTGAGAAAAGTTCGGAAGGCTCAAATGAAAATAGAAGACTCTATTTTGTGGATTGTAATGCCAATGCTTATTTTGGTGTTGAGCATTTTTCCGGGAGTAGCAATGCAAACAGCAAAATGGTGCGGCGTGGAATCACCCGCAAATTTTGTTTATCTGTTTATTATTTTTCTACTGATTATTATTATTTTTTCGTTGTCGATTAAAATATCAAAATTGGAATATAAAATCAGTGGTTTGGTTCAGGAATTGGCAATTAGAGAAAATGAAAATAAAAAGCGGAAGGGATAAGGGTGGAAAACACCAAATCGAGTAAAAATTGGGAATAAGATATAAGAAAAAGATTTATATAGTGAATTTAATTTATGGTATTACCACATTTGGAAAGAGGCCACTTGCATATCTTTAGCGGGAGACATTAGCTATTGATAATGAATAGATAATTATTAAATTTACTATAACATAAAATGCTCAGTATCGAAATTGTTTTTATAACATTTTGTGCTGGGGCAAAGTGAAAGGAAAGGATATGAGTATGAAAGCAACGGTCGAAGATGTATATACAAGTGAAACATTAAGAAAGCTTCAGGATGTGGAAATGGAAATTTACAAGAAATTTGTACAAATATGTGAACGTCATGGATTTACATATTTTGCGTTGTATGGAACAATGCTGGGAGCAATTAGGCATAAGGGAATTATACCGTGGGATGACGATATAGATGTGGGGATGCCAAGAAAAGATTATGAAGCTTTTTTAAAAATTGCGGAAGAGGAAATGGGAGCAGAGTATCAGTTGATGAATGCAGATATCAGCTTGGAGTATCCCTTTGTTACAAGCAGGGTTATGAAACGAGGAACTGAATTTAGAACACTCTCCATGAAGAATTGTAAATGCGATCTTGGTATATTTTTGGATGTTTTCTGCATTGATAACATGGCAGATGATAAATGGAGCAGGAGATGGCAGCTTTTGAATTGCTGGGTGGCAGAAAAAATGTATATCTTGCGTTGCTTTCCATTCCCGAACTTACCTTACAGGGGAGTGAAAAGGGCAGCAGTATATACGATATGCGGCATTGCGTATCCATTTATGAAGTTGTTTCCAAAGAAGATGCTTTTAAAATGGCTGAAAAATGCTTCATCAAAATATCAGGACGCAGATACAGTTTATTTAGGAGATTGCTTCGGATTAAATGTGAAAGGTAATATTTGGGAAAAAGGTGATGTATTTCCATTAAAAAAAGTTTCTTTTGAAGATACCTATATATATGTTCCAGCAAAATATGATAAAATTTTAAAACGTCAATATGGGGACTATATGACACCTTTGCCGGAAGGAAGGAGAAGCTATATTATTCCGTATAAATTATCTTTTGATGAAAGCGAGAAGGAATGAACAAAAAAAATTTCTTTTGGAATATGATCGGAAGTATATTAAATGCCTTTTCAACGCTTGTATTTACAATCGTAACAACGAGGATTAGCGGCGAGGAATATGGCGGAATCATGGGGCTGGCAATAGGAATATCATTCGTATTAACGACCATTGGTTTATTTGAAATACGTCCTTTTCAATCTACGGATATTTCGGAAGAATTCTGTTTTGCGGATTACTTGGGACATCGGATTATTACATGTAGCATAATGGGTATTGTTTTGATCATCTATGTGAATATATCCGGATTTTCGGGAATAAAAGCAGCAACAGTAGTTGGAGTGGGATTATTTAAAATGGTGGACAGCATTTCTGATGTGTTTCAGGGAATGTTTCAGCAGCGTGGAAGGCTGGATTTGGCAGGAAAGGCCCTGACTATCAGAATATGTATGTCCATGCTCGGCTTTATAGGAATGCTGTATTTTAGTGGAAACCTGGTATATAGCTGTATGCTCATGGTTGCTGTTTCTGTAGTATGCATCGTATGCTTTGATATTAGGAACGCCAGGCAGTTTTGCGTTATCCATCCGGCATTTTCTAAGGGAAAATTAAAAAGACTGACGAAATCGTGCTTTCCTCTGTTTTTAATTTCCTTCATTTCGATGTATTTGACAAATGCGGGGAAATTTGAAGTGGACAGATATTGTCCAGAACTTCAGGCAGCATGGAATGCCCTTTTTGTTTTAGCAGCAGTTATAAATCTTTTTAGTATATTTGCATTCAGACCGTTATTGACAATCTTAGCTGAAAAGTGGCAAAAGAAAGAGTTAAAAATATTTGCCTTGATCACAATAGGGTTGTGTGCGTGGATAACGGTTGTGATGATAGCGGCGTTGGGGGCAGGGTATTTAGCTGGAATTCCTCTGTTGAATTTTATGTACGGAATGAATTTGAATAAGTACAAAATTACATTTCTTATTATTTTAACTGGCGGGGGATTCAGCGCATTTGCAACATTGCTGTATTATATCAATACGGTTATTCGTTTGCAAAAGTATATATTAAAGTGTGACTGTATTGTATTTCTGACCGCTATTTTTGTTATGCCATTTTTGGTAAAAAGATATTTTTTGAATGGGGCGGCCTTAGGGTATTTGGCTATAATGGTATTTCGGGGGATTTTACTGCTGTTCATCTTATTGATAAAATATGTAAAGGAATATAGAATTGAAACTATAGCGAATTAGGTAATTATTAAACAGGTTCGGGATATAGGGAAAATAATGCTGAAATTTGGTGGTTTAGAATATCTAGGATTAAAAAATATCTATTTTTTCTTAGAGAGTAGAGGTGGCTGTTGTTCAGTAGATCATCGAGCAGATGTATAAACTTTACAGGAAGTCAGCGCGAGTGATCGCGTATGTTGATGAGTTCTTGTTTCAGTAAAATTCTTTTGATAGAAGCATTATATGCAGGATAGTGTCTTATGACATTTTTGGTTAACTTATTAAGCAATAGACAGAGACGGGATGAACCAGAATTTAAGAAGACTTTTCAGAAAAATATTTAGAAGGATTTTTCTGTCTGAGGTAAAAAAGAATAGGTTTGTAAATTTTTTTTGCGTACAAACTTATTATATGGGGAGAGATATACATGAACAAACAAGAAAGTGATATTTTGAAGATATTGTTGATTGAGCCGTTTATAAGTCAGCGTATATTAGCTGAAATATCAGATTGTTCTTTAGAAGTGGTCAATCGGTCGCTGAAAGAACTTATAAAGTTGGGTTATATTGATGATTCTGCTCGGCCAACAGTAAAAGCGGTAAATGAATTTAAACGAAAAATGCCACAACGTGCTATAATTCTTGCAGCTGGTTTTGGAATGAGGATGGTTCCTATTAATACAGAAATACCCAAAGGACTTCTTGAAGTCAATGGAGAACCTTTGATTGAACGTATTATCAAGCAGCTTCATGAGGTAGGCATCAAAGAAATCTATGTTGTTGTGGGGTTCATGAAGGAAAAATATGAATATCTGATTGATGAATATGATGTGGAGTTAGTTGTTAATGCAGAGTATGCAGCAAAGAATAACTTGCACTCAATCAGACTGGTAAAAGATTATCTGGAAAATGCATATATCATTCCGTGCGATATTTGGTGCGATCGAAATCCTTTCAATCATCATGAGTTATATTCTTGGTATATGGTTAGTGATCTTGTAAATGACGAAAGTAATGTTCGAATAAATCGCAAGATGGAACTGGTGACTGTACCAGAAAGTTCTGGAGGTAATGCAATGATTGGGATTTGTTACCTTGTGAAAGATGATGCGAATGTTGTCTCTAAAAAAGTGGAAGAACTTTGTAGAAATCAACAGTACGATGATTCGTTTTGGGAAGAAGCTCTTTATAACAAGAATCGAATGATCGTAGCTGCTCGAGTGGTACATTCAGCAGATGTTGTCGAAATTAATACCTACGAGCAGCTTCGGGAGCTTGATAGTAATTCGAATCAGTTGAAAACAGACGCAATTCAGGTGATTTGCAGAGTTTTGAATGCAAAGGCTGAAGAAGTTGCCGATATTACTGTTTTAAAAAAAGGTATGACAAATCGATCGTTCCTGTTTAGTTGTAAAGGTAAAAAGTACATTATGCGCATTCCCGGAGAAGGAACAGATCAACTTATTAATCGACGTCAGGAAGCAGCGGTGTATCATGCAATTGGAAAGGGAAAGCATATTTGTGATGATATTGTATACATTGATTCGGAAAATGGTTATAAAATTACAGAATTTTGGGAAGGCGCTAGAGTATGTGATCCTTTGAATTATGAAGATGTTAAGAAGTGCATGAGACGATTGCGAGACTTCCATGAGTTAAAATTAAAAGTGAACCATGAATTTGATATTTTTGAACAAATGGAATTCTACGAAACTCTGTGGGAAGGAGCAACTTCTATTTATAAAGATTATAAAAAAACAAAGGAAAATGTGCTGTCCTTAAAGCCATATATTGACGAACACGTAGGGGGAAAAGTGTTGACTCATATTGATGCAGTACCAGATAATTTTCTGTTTGTGGAAAATGATGGAAAGGAAGAAATTCGTTTGATTGACTGGGAGTATGCGGGAATGCAGGATCCTCATATAGATGTGGCGATGTTCTGTGTTTATTCTCTTTATAATAAACGTCAAGTTGATCGTTTGATCTCCGCGTATTTCCCTGAAGGATGTGACAAAGCGATAAGAATTAAGATTTATTGCTATATTGCTGTATGTGGTTTACTGTGGAGTAATTGGTGTGAGTATAAACGGATTCTTGGCGTGGAATTTGGTGAGTATTCGTTACGACAGTATCGTTATGCAAAAGATTACTACCGGATTGTTCAAGAGGAATTGGAAAAGCAGAAAGAAAGTGAGGACAGATAAATGCCTAGAGTTGAAAGAGCTATCGTTATGGCAGCAGGGCTGGGAAGTCGTATGTACCCGGTAACGTTGACAACACCCAAACCGTTAGTAAGGGTAAATGGACTTCGTATGATTGATACAGTGATTGATGGACTGCATAAGAATGGAATCTATGATATATATATTGTAGTTGGCTATTTGAAAGAACAGTTCGTGGAGGTAGAGAAAAAATATGCGGGAGTAAAACTAATTGAAAACCCCTATTATGAAACTTGTAATAATATTGCATCGCTTTATGTAGCAAGAGATTATATTGAAAATTCAATCATTTTGGATGGAGATCAAATTATTTACAATCCAACTATATTAACTTCGGAATTTGAACGGTCCGGGTATAGTAGTGTTTGGACAGATGAAGAAACAGATGAATGGATTCAGACTGTTAAAAATGGTATTGTAACAGCTTGCAGCCGGACAGGAGGAAAGGGGGGCTGGCAGCTTTACAGCATCTCACGTTGGACAGAGGAAGATGGTAAGAAATTGAAACATCATCTCGAAGTGGAGTTTGAACAGAAGAAGAATCGACAGATTTACTGGGATGATGTGGTAATGTTCTGTTATCCAGAAGAATATCAATTGGGTATTTATCCTATGAATAAAGATGATATTAGAGAGATAGATAGCCTGAGTGAGTTGGCTGCGCTGGATGCTGATTACAAAAAATATATAGAGGAAAGATAAATCAATATGAAAAAAAAACATGGTGGGAAAATAGATTGGATGATAACATTGGTACCTTTGGTAATTGTAATTGCATTGTGCATTCTATTTTTCTTTGCTCCTGAGCAGTCCAATGCTGTGCTGAGCCGTATTCGTTTTTTCTTTGGCGATACATTTGGTACATATTATTTAGTGATTGGATTTGGAGTTTTTATATTATCCTTATATGTTGCTGGTTCAAAATATGGCAGCATTGTTCTCGGTGAACCGAAGGAAAAGCCGAGGTATTCTTTTTTTATGTGGGGAGCTATGATGTTTACATGTGGCCTTGCGGCAGATATTTTGTTCTATTCGTTCTCTGAATGGGTGCTGTATGCAACCGATCCGCATCTTTCAGAAATGGGAAGTATTCAGGATTGGGCAGGCGTATACCCATTGTTTCATTGGAGTTTTATTCCATGGGGATTTTATCTTGTCCTGTCTGTTGCATTTGGTTTTATGCTACATGTAAGAAAAAGAAATCGCCAAAAGTATTCGGAGGCTTGTCGTCCGATTCTTGGAAAACATACAGATGGATGGGGGGGAAGAATTATTGACCTTTTAGCAGTATTCGCTCTCCTTGCGGGAACTGCAACGACTTTTAGTGTAGCAACTCCGCTAATGGCAACTATTATTTGCGAGGTGTTCCATGTTACTGTCAGTCGTACTATTATTAACATAGTTATTCTTTTAATTACTTGTGTTGTATATACCTATTCCTTACTGCACGGCTTTAAAGGAATCAGTAAACTGGCTAATATTTGTATTTACATGTTTTTTGGATTAATAGCGTTTGTATTGTTTTTGGGTGGTGAAACACAATATATTATTGAAACTGGTTTTTCATCTCTGGGTAAGATGATCCAGAACTTTATTGATTTGTCTACCTTTACAGATCCGCTTCGCAAATCCTATTTTCCGCAGAATTGGACGATTTATTATTGGGCATATTGGATGGTATGGTGTGTGGCCGCGCCCTTCTTTATCGGGAGTATTTCGCGTGGAAGAACAGTACGCCAGACAATTCTGGGTGGTTATATGTTTGGCGTTGGCTCTACATTGACAAGCTTTATTGTACTTGGAAATTATTCAATGGGAATGCAGGTAACGGGAAAAGTGGATTTTATTGCACAGTATATGACAGATGGTGATGTTTATGGAATGATTATATCTATCATCAAGACAATGCCGTGTGCATCGGTTATAATGCTAGTCGTATTGATAACAATGATTGCTTTTTATGCAACTTCGTTTGATTCGATTGCATTGACAGCTTCGTGCTACAGTTATTATACATTGGAAAATGAAGAGCAACCGAATAAGGGCATTCAGTTGACGTGGTGTATTTTGCTGATTTTGCTTCCGATTGCTTTGTTATTTGCAGAAAGTTCTATGAACAATCTGCAGTCGGTTAGTATTGTTGCAGCATTTCCAATAGGCGTAGTTATTGTGATGATTATAATGAGTTTTATGAAAGATGCTAAAAGTTACCTAGAAAGTTTAGAAAATGAGAAGAGAGAAGGTATTCTGTGAAAACTTCATCAAAATTATGATTAACCTAGATTATTCACGGAACAGTATCTGAATTGATAACAGTACCATGAATCTGAAAATTGATCCATGCAGCCATAACATCAC
>OKSP01000760.1_pt1:0-15000 | contig 16039 bp, 17 predicted proteins | sample 2434041 | NCBI WGS metagenome assembly OKSP01 (sample SAMEA3879593, study PRJEB24766) | human gut metagenome | biome: human-associated habitat; feature: feces | place: USA | collected 1985/1987
ATCGTTCAGCACGATGTGGGTCTCCTTGGAGCAGGTACCCTTGTTGGGGTAGCTGAAAGACTTGCTCATATTCAAACTTCCTCTCTTTATATCCGACTGACAGGCGAGCAGACTCGCGCAGTATCTTTATTATATCCTTGTCAGACGAGGAAGTCAATGTGGCCCGGTCACAGAGCGCCGCCCCGGCGCTTGCGGGCCAGTGCCTCGATGCGCGCGATCTGGTCGTCCTCGGTGACGCAGGCACCCACCGGGTGGGGTTTGCCGTGGTTCGCGCCGTGGAAGTCGCTGCCGCCGGTGACGATGAGGTCATGCTTCTTGCAGAGCTCAGCGCACTCGGCCCTGTCCTCGGGGCTGTTGCGGGGGTGATGCACCTCGATGCCGTCGATGGCCCCTTCGGCCACCAGCTCCCGCAGCAGGGGCATACTCTTGTACACCGTCGGGTGGGCGAACACCACCACGGCCCCAGCGGCCTTTGCCGTGGCCAGCACCTCCCGCACCGGAGGGTAAGTGGGGGAGTGGAGGCACTTGCCCCGCGGCTCCCAGCCGAACAACTCGTGATAAAGCCCGGTGTAGATGCCGTCGCACAGGCCCAGCTGCTGCAGCGCCTGCATGATGCCGCTCTTGAAGAGGACGCCGCTGTCCTGCGCATATTCCAGCGCCTGCTCGGTGCGGAACTGGGGGTAGAGCGCCTCGATCTCCCGGCAGCTCTGCAGAGCGCACTCGTTGCGGCGCTGGCGCATGATGTCGCAGTGCCGGCGCAGGGCAGGGCAGTCGAGGTCGGGCCAGAAGGTCAGCAGGTGGACGCGGTGGCTGCGCTCGAAATCGTAGCCGGTGAGCTCGGCGGCGGGAATGAGCCGCACGCCGTCCTGCACCGGGTGGTCGTAGGCGTACTGGGCGCTGAGTGTGGTATCGTGGTCCGAGAGGGCCAGAGCGCTCAGCCCCAGCCGCGCTGCCATCAGGGGCAGGCGGTGGATGGGGACAGAGCCGTCAGAACAGGTGGAATGAGTATGAAGGTCGCCAGCCATAAGTTACTTTCCCTCGATTTTTATAGATTTCTGCGATTAGTGTACCACAAAAATCATTGGGGAACAAGGGAGCCTTACACGGCCTTGCCGCCCACCGTGAGCGTGGAAGAACGGATGTGGTGGGTGAGAACGACTTCGGCGTCCTCGCCGCCCATGGCCAGCAGCTCGTCCACCGAGAGGGTGGTGGAGCAGAGGATGGTCTGGAAGGTGATGGTCTCGATGCCCTCAGCCCGCAGCTGACGCAGGGCGGCCAGCGAGATGCGGAAGGAGGCTGTGAACCGTCCGACGCAGACGGTAAGGGTATTGCCGCTCTGGGTGCTGGTGTAGGAGATGACCGCGCCGCTCTTGTCGGTGACAGTCAGGCCGGGGAGGGAAGAGACGGGTGCGGACGGGGCGGCAGAGCCGCCGTCAGAAGAGGAAGAAGAGTCCCCGGGGATAACAGGTCCTTCCGGCTCCACAGGGCGGGGGATAGAGACCTGCTTGGTTTCGCCATTAGCGTCGGTGGCGGTGACTTTTGCGCCCGGGCCCAGCTTGTCCTTGATGGTGTTGAGGTCAAGCTCATTGCCGCGCTGCGAGAGGGCCTTGCCGTTGGGACTGCCGGCCTTGGCGGTCAGCTCGAGGCTGCCCGACAGATCGATGTCGTTGCTGTGGATGCCGTCGCCGCCGTAGCCGTCTTTGCTGTCGCCGCCGTTGGCAGTAACCGTACTGCCGGAGATGGCGACACGGTCGGAACTGGAGATGCCGTCGCCGCCGCTGTAATCGCCGTTGCCGCCAGTGGCTTTGACCGTACCGCCGGAGATGGTGACGCCGCCGCTGCTGCAGATGCCGTCGCCGCCGGAGATGGTGCCGCTTTCGCCGTTGGCAGTGACCGTACTACCGCCGGAGATGGTGACGCCGCCGCTGCTGTAGATACCGCTGCCGCCGTCGTCGCCGTTGGCAGTGATCGTACCGCCGGAGATGGTGAGGCTGCCGCTGCTGTTGCTGTAGATGCCGTTACCACCGGTGAGATGGTTGTCGCCATCCAGCTTAATCGTGGTATTGCCGCTGCCGGTCACGCTTACGGCGGCTTTGTTCCGGCTGCTGGTGTCGATGTTTACATCCTTGAGTGTGACCTCGACCTTATCGCTCCCGGCGTCGATGGTCACGGTGTTGGAAGAAGCGGTGTCCTCACGATTTTTGATGATGGTGTTGGTGTCCTCCACATCCTTCTTATTCCCCTGTGAGACCGTGTTTTTCCCTTCGGTCCCACTTGCCTTCACGGTGATGTCACCATTCTCGATGTACCATGTCTCGGCAAAAGCCGGGGCGGTAAGGGTGATGAGCATTGCGGCAGTCAGGATAAACGCCGCTGCCCGCTGAGAGGCCGGACGGGGCGAATCGATACCCCCCCCGTATGGAGGGGGCGACCCAGAACACACATCGCAAGCTTACGATAAGACAGCATACAAAAACCTCCTTTGGATGTTGAAAAAATATGGACGTTCGATTGATACAATTATAGCATTTCTGGGGGGAGTCAAGCAAGCAAAACTGCATGAAATGCTGCTTTTCGTGCGTGAATGACAAAAAAACTATGAAAAACGCCGGGTTTTGCTTTTCTGCACAAGGTATGGTATACTGGAAAAGAAAAATCAGCCAGCCCGGCGGGAAAGGAGAAACGGAAACATGAAAACGAAATTTGGCATCGTGGGCTGTGGTTTCCTCGGCAATATCGTGGCCGACGCATGGAAGAAGGGCCTGCTGGAAGACTACGAGCCGGTGGCCGTCTGGGTACGCAAAGGCGGTGATGGACGGATGCGGTAAGCCGCAGCCAAAAACGAAAAGGTCGCTGTGTCGGAGAAGTGCTCTGCGGCACAGATGGAAAACTGGAAGAAACTGTGCCGGAGAAGGCATGAAAAAGTACAAAGATAGGGGAGAGTGCTTCGATGGACTATATCAGAGTTACCAAAGAAAACATCGACAGGGAACACATCTGTTGTGCCATGTCCGGCAAACAGAGCCTTGCCAAGAAAGAATGGCTCAAGCAGCGCTTTGAGGAGGGACTTGTTTTTTACCGCAGTGCAGAGCGCGGCAAATGCTTTATCGAGTACATCCCGGCAGAAAACGCATGGGTACCCATTGATGCAGCAGGCTGGCTTTATATCAACTGTCTGTGGGTCTCCGGTTCCTTGAAAGGTCACGGCTATTCCAGCGAGCTGCTGGAAGAATGCCTTCGGGATGCCAAGGCGCAGGGCAAAAACGGCGTTTGCATCCTGTGTGCCGAGGGGCGCAAACGGGATTATCTCGCCGACTCCAAGTTTTTGACCCATAAGGGCTTCCAGGTCTCAGACATCTCCGATTGCGGCATCAACCTCATGTATCTGCCCCTTGCAGAGAATGCCCGGCCGCCAAAATTCAAGGACTGTGCCAAGCATCCCAAGGTGGAGGAAAACGGCTTTGTCCTCTACTATACCGACCAGTGCCCCTACACCTATTATTGGGTGCCAAAGGTGCAGGAGGTCGCAAAGGAACATGGAATCCCGTTCAAAGCCGTTCACATCACCGAGAAAGAGACGGCCCAGAATGTGCCTGCACCGGTCACAACATACGCATTGTTCCGGGATGGGAAGTTTGTGACCCAGAGCATCCAGTCGGACAAGAAATTTTTGAAATTGGCGGCAGAATAATTGAATCAGGCAAGACGCCGGACGCGCAGACGCAGTGCAGTCCATAGAATGGGGGTGCGCTGCGTTTTTTGGAGGATTTTATATGGAAGAAATTGTTGTATATGTTCACGGAAAGGGCGGTTCGGCACAAGAGGCCGAGCATTATAAAGCCCTATTCCCTGATTGTGAAGTAATTGGTTTCGACTACCACGCACGATCTCCATGGGAAGCCACGGAGGAATTTTCCGGATTTTTTACGGCAGTGCGGAAACGCTGCGGGAAGCTCACACTGGTGGCAAATAGCATTGGTGCGTTTTTATCTTTGTCCTCGTTGAATGAGAAATTGGTGGATACCGCTTATTTTATTTCTCCAGTAGTCGATATGGAGCAACTGATTTGCAACATGATGCAATGGGCTGACGTCTCCGAAGCAGAACTTGCAGAGAAACTGGAAATTCCCACAACATTTGGAGAAACGCTGTCGTGGAAATATCTCTGCTATGTCCGAGAGCATCCGATTCCGTGGAAAATCCCTACCCGCATTTTGTATGGGGAAAAGGATGCTCTGACCTCCATGGAAACCATAAAAGCCTTTGCGGAAAAGAACAACGCAGAGCTGACCGTTATGCCGGGCGGAGAGCATTGGTTTCATACGAAAGAGCAGATGCAATTTTTAGATAACTGGATAAAGAACAGGAGACCCTGCAATGAAACAGAAAATAAGGACGGCTTCGCTTCTCCTGCTTATAGTTCTGGGAACCGGGCTGGCAGTTTGCCCTGCCTGCAGCAGGGCAGTGCTGTTCGGATTCGTCCAGGTCCCAAAGCCGGCGTGTGACTTATGTGTACGCAAAAGAAAAGCAGCAGCGTTAAAATTACGCTGCTGCTAAAAGTGGACCTAGAGGGATTCGAACCCTTGACCTCTCGGATGCGAACCGAACGCTCTCCCAACAGTCTCGCTTTTGTGCAAACCTTATGCACTACGAGAAAAGAAAAATCAACGTATATTCGTCCATATAAAATGCCCTGCCAGCATAATGGACTTTCCTGACTGTAAGTACGACCACCAAGCCTCTGATTTTCAGGATGAAGCGATTTGGGATGTAATATGGTTGGCGGACAAGTGAGCTACAGGCCCTTGAGATGTAACTCATCTGGGGTTCAGATGTATCGCATCCCAATTCACAATAAAATACGATGTACCGTAAAAGCGCAACTTCAACTTTGAATGAATGGAAGCTGCGCTTTTTACATTTGACAACAAGTTGTAGATTGACAATAGGACTCATACACGATAAACTTTATATAGTATTATGTAGATCAGAAGGAGGCCAAACCATGAGCGTCAAGTACACTACCCCTGCCCAGCACAAGAGCAATCTCCGCAATGTGTACGGCACCTTTGCCATTGAGGGCATGACCATCAGCAAAGATACACGAAGCAACCTTGACCGCATTGGCAACGGTCAAGCCAGCTATCAACAGGTCGTGAATGAACTGCGCGCAAAGTACGCGAAGAAGGGCTGATTATGTTCTCAAAGTATGATGTCTACACCACAGTGCAGTCCGTGTACTGCTACCCGGATACGGATGTTCTGATCAACAAGTTGAACATCCGTGACAAAGCAGAACTGAAACAGGCCGAAGAAGAATTTACGGCAGTAAAACAGATGGCTCTGTTGCAGGAGCCAATCAAGGGACGTTTTACCAAAACTCACCTGTTTCGGATTCACCGTTTCCTTTTTGAAGATGTGTACCCGTTTGCAGGGCACATCCGCAAGGAGCAAATCAGCAAGGGCGACACGATGTTCTACCCGCCAGACCTGATTGACCGTGAATTGGAGCGTGTGTTCAAAACCATTCACTCCAAGAACCTGCTTGCCGAACAAGATGAAGAAAAGCAGATTCAGAATTTGTCGCAGACGATGGCAGAGCTGAACATCATTCATCCATTCCGTGAGGGAAATGGCCGTAGCACCCGTGAATTGATTCGCTGCATGGCGTTGGAATATGGTCTGCATATCAACTGGGGCAACACTGACCGGGAAACTTTGATTAACGTTGCAATCGCTGCCGTAGATGATGATATGGCATTCTGCAATGTTCTTAGACAGTGCATTGAATGAAAATCTGAATATCTCTGCGAAAAACGCAACATCTATTTTGATTAAATGGATGTTGCGTTTTTGATTTAGACCTTCAAACAGTTCTTACAATTGACGACTGTTGCAATATCTCTCATTTTCAAATGTGATTTAGCAAGAAGACCGATAATGTTTTTAGCATATATCTCAGCATTTTTATCGTCAGAAGTATAGATTAAAATCAGTTTTGACTTCGCTCGTGTGGCCGCAACATAGTGGTTACAAATATCTTGATCGGTTGCCAATCGATAATCCGATGCAAATAAAACAACCTGATCAAATTCCAACCCTTTAGAGGAATGAAACGTAATCGCAATTCGTTGTAGTCCATCTATATTAAATGCCGGATGAAATTTTTTATCGCAAATGGTTTCATACACTTTTTTACAATGCTCATCTTTCGTAGAGTAACCCAAAGAATTTGCTAATTGCTCAACTTCTTTGGCAAAGCTGTCCTTATCCGCTTGCTTAAGATATTCATCCAAATGCTTCAATGAAATTTTAATGGTCTGCAAAATATGTTTGTTTCCTACTACCTCATTAGGGTTTTCATCTCTAAGGTCGTAGGCCGAATATATGGGGAGAATAAAGTGCTTTGCAATAGCGTTATAAAGCCATGCTGCTTCAGTAGTAATATCCGAGATTGGAGTTTGAGGAACATATGTGAACTCTACTCCATTTTCTGTTAGTTCTTTTGCACCAATCTCAGAATTTGCGTTGCTGTATCTTAATAGAGCACATCTTTTGTTCTTGTCTAAATAAGGTACTACAGCCGAAACCCAATTTGCAGTTGTAGTACATAGCATAACTACCGAAGACAAATCATTGACCTCTTTATAAAGAGGTCTTGTCTCATCGCAAAGCAAATTAGAATAGTTTTGTATCTGCTGACAGGATCTATAATTATCCGTCATAACTTTTTTAGAGAAATCACCTCTGGTCCAAATACTCATAAACGCTTCAGGATATGCACCTCTCCACATATAAATCGACTGTTTTTCATCGCCAACAACGAAAGTATCTATTTTCAGAGTTTCACATAGATACATAAACAGTGCGTGCATATCTTTATCGCAGTCCTGATATTCATCTACATAAATTTTGAAATATTTGGATTTCAAATATAGCTGGCACGCACTTGAATTTTTCAGAATTTCAAGTGCCAGTTGAAATATAAAATTTTTCTTGCTGTTTATATATGAGCATAAGATTTGCTCCGTTCTTATTATTTCTATTCCCTCATCAAGAGTACCCACTCTCACAGAGTAGTCTGTACTCATATCGAGTTTATAGTCTTTACCATAGACATCTTTCATAAAGGGCTTGATGATTTCTTCGATGGCAAAACTATTGTTGGTTCCGATGAAATGCTCGCTTACATCAATGTTTAGACGATCTTTAATTTCGGCGGCGGCCTTAATTGTAAATGTAATTGCGGCTACTACTTTGTGTGTATGATTTTCTTCTATGTCATGCTTGATTTTGGAAACCATGGTATGCGTCTTTCCCGTTCCAGCACTCGCGCGAACAATTAAGTTCCCAGATGTTTCAACAATTTCTTTTTGTATCGGCGATAACATCATTCGGCAATCCTCTTTAGACAAGCAAAATTGTAGTGTTCAAAAATAAGTTCACAGTCGTTTTGGGTGAGTTTTTCGGCAAGTTCAACCATGTGATTGTTCTTTGCTTCCTGCAGATAGCCAATCACATTTCCATCGGCTGATGGAAGGTATTCAACCATTTTATCATGAATGACTTCATCCAAATCTTCTTCCAAACTGCATCTCGACAAATAGAGTGAATAATTGCTTCTAATTCGATCCAATGTTTCTCTATTTTTATCGTATAGCTCGCGCTTTGCCGCAACACTCTTTTCATTTACAGGATCTTCCGGAAGAATAGTTTCACCAATAAGACCATTTAATCGCATAAAACCTAACACGCTATATGTCTCTTTGTTACGCGGCTTTCTTAAGTCGTTATCTGTTTTCACAACATTATAAATTTTCAATGCGTTCAATATTGATTGGTAAGGCTTAAATCCAAATCCCCCCACCGAAAGTATATAAATCCCATCAGCTTCATAAAATGGATTCTTTTCAGAAAGAACTTTTCCGAATAAAACCATTTCAGAAGGTCCTTCAACGAGCAAAACTTTATCGGCAAAAATAGCTTCTGTCAATCCGCGATTTAGCATCTTGCGCTGCTCTTTGAATTCTTCGGGAACAACATAGAGAACACTGCGGCTTACGATTTTATCAGCATTGTATATGCGAACTAGATTCACCTGATCCATTTCTGCCAGTACATATGGTGAATGTGTTGTTATAAATAAATACCGATACTTGTTTTCAGAAAATAATACATGCGATAATGCAATTTGCATAGAGCGATGCAAATGGTTTTCAGGCTCTTCTATTAAAAACAAATTGATTTTCTTATCTTCTTCCTCTTTAGAAAGCAAATCAAAAATAGAATACACTAATAATTTCTTGCGTCCTTCACCTGAGGTGGGATATAGAGAATCATCCGCATCTTGTTTGATGTAGGGAACAATATTGGAATAAAGACCTTTTACAGCAATTTCAGACTTTACAGATACCGTTACAGCTTCATGTCTAAACTTTCTATATTCTGGAGCAATTTTTTCTTCAAAACTTTTTATGCCAGACAAACTGGAAATCTGTGCATTTAAACTGTTACAAGTTTGCTGAATATCTTCTAGGGTACTTCTATCTTGCTCGTCATTGTTTGCAAGAAGCGTATTAGCATTTTTCTTGAAAAGAGCATACAAATCCACATATGCATCTATGTAAATAACATTGAATACATAATCTATTTCAAAAAAAGTTCCATGAACTTTCATTTCCTCAAGTTCATTCAAGTCGCCACCCCAATATAGAATAGGTACGCCAACCATTTCTTTTTCATCGTAGGAGGCTGCTACTTTAATATAGACTTTATTTTGCCCTGAAAGAAGTGCACCTTTTAGCTTTGCCCGGAGTTTCTGACTGTCCGAATCACCTTGATCGCTAATATCAATCGTCACAATAATTTCAATCGGAGATCCTATATGTTTCTTGTAATAATCTGTATCATTAAAGTTCTGTCGCCTAATGTCCTTATCAAAAACAAATCTTAATGCATATAAGAAATTGGTTTTTCCAACATCATTCATGCCAAAAAGAACATTTTTATTTGTCAACGCTACCGATATGTTTTCAAAATTTCGGAAATTCTTAATTGTCACCATATCAAATTTCATGGCACCGCATCTCCTCAGATAGCAACTCTCTTTTTACTCTAGCTACGACATTTCTGCGTACAAGACGATTGTAATATACAAATTATATCACAAATTAAGTGCGATTCAACAAGAAAGTATTGAATCTGCGCTTTTATTTTTGTCCACAACACATTTCAAAAGGAGGATGCCTATGGATAAAGACTTTATGCTGAACTATTTTAACAAAGCGGTACAGCCTGAATGGGAGGAACTGCTGAAAACACCGCGCTACCAACCGGCAGCAAGTAAGCGTGACGCAATCGAACGGGAGTTCTTTCGGATGCTGAACGATGAGCAGAAACGCAAGTACCTTGATTTGGAATCCGCAGTCATACTGGCAGAATGTGATATCGCAGAAGCTATGTATATGAAAGGTGCCGCAGACCGTGAGTTGATGATCCGTTAATACCATGAGTTACGACTACTTCTATGGTCAGTCGGGCGAATTGTTCTCCTATTTCCGCATCCCCAAGGCGCTGTTCCAAGACCACCGCTTCCGGCAGATCTCCACCGATGCCCGGACGCTGTACGGCATTCTGCTGGACCGCATGAGCCTATCTGCAAAGAACGGCTGGCTGGACGAGCAGGGTCGGGTGTATATCATCTACACCGTCCGGGAAGTGCAGGAATCCCTCTGCTGCGCCGAGCACAAGGCGGTCAAGCTGTTCCGGGAACTGGAGGACACCGACCTCATCGAGCGTAAACGCCGTGGTCTGGGCAGACCCAGCCTGATCTATGTTAAGGACTTTTCGTCTGGACTGCCAAAAGCGCAAGTACAGAATTGCCCAAACAGCAATTCTGGTGCTGCTGAAAGCGCAATTCTGGTGCAGCCAAAACCGCAAGCAAATAAGACTGATAAGAATAAGACAGAGTGGAACGATCCTGACCCTATCTATTCCGGGGGCATCCGGGAGCAGCTCGAAGATTATTTTTATCAGGCATTGGAGGTAGACCTTCTGCTCCGGCTCTGCCCGGACGATGAGGACACCATCTACCAGATCGTAGACCTGCTTGTGGACACCTGTTCTACCAAACGCAAGATGTTGCGGATCGCCGGAGATGACAAGCCCACCGAGGTGGTACGCAGTCGGCTGAAAAAACTGAATGCTGACCACATCCGTTTCGTGCTGGGCTGTCTGGCAGAAAACACCGCCCCAGTGCGGAACATGAAGCAGTATCTGCTGGCGATGCTCTACAATGCGCCCACCACCATGAACCTCTACTATCAGAACAAGACGAACCACGACTTTGCGCGTGGTTCACCGAAGGCGGGGTGATGTTATCGCAAAGAAAGCTATGATTATCGCAGTCACCAATCAAAAAGGCGGTGTGGGGAAAAGCACCACCTGTGAGAATCTGGGCATTGGGCTGGCGATGGAGGGAAAAAAAGTCCTGTTGGTGGACACTGACCCACAGGGCAGTTTGACCATCAGCATGGGCTGGCAGCAGCCCGATGAACTGCCCACCACTCTTTCCACCCTGATGGCAAAAGCCATGAACGACCAGCCCATCCAGCCCGGCGAGGGCATTCTGCACCACGCAGAGGGCGTTGACCTGATCCCGACAAACATTGAACTGGCAGGGCTTGAAGTTGCCCTTGTGAACAGCATGAACCGGGAAAAGATGCTCAAGCAGGTGCTGGACAGTGCCAAGCGGGAGTACGATTTTATTCTGCTGGACTGTATGCCCTCGCTGGGGATGCTCACCATCAACGCACTGGCGGCGGCAGACGCCGCCCTGATTCCTGTGCAGGCACAATACCTGTCTGCAGAGGGTCTGGAACAGCTTTTGCAGACGGTGCAGAAAGTCCGGCGGCAGATCAATCCGAAACTGAAAATTGAGGGCATTTTGCTTACCATGACCGACAACCGCACCAACTACGGAAAGCAGATCAGCAATCTGATCCGGCAGGCATACGGAAAGCACCTGAAGGTGTTTGAGCAGACCATTCCGCGGTCTGTCCGAGCGGCAGAAACCAGTGCGGCAGGCAAAAGCATCTTTGCCTATGACCCCAAGGGCAAGGTGGCAGAAGCCTACAAATCTCTTGCAAAGGAGGCGCAGGCGGATGCCGATCGACAGCGGAAACTTAGCTCTGAAAGGGCTAGATGACCTGTTTTCCACCGAAGAAAACCGACAGGAGGAACAGCGGGAGCAGGTACAGCAGATTCCCATTGATGCGCTGCACCCCTTCACCAACCACCCCTTCAAGGTGTTGGACGATGAAGCCATGACCCGGACGGTGGAGAGTATCGCACAGTACGGTGTGCTGGCTCCGCTGATTGCCCGCCCTCGCCCGGACGGTGACGGCTACGAGATCATCTCCGGGCACCGCCGCCAGTATGCGGCTAAACTTGCCGGGCTGGATACCCTGCCGGTCATTGTGCGGCAGATGTCGGACGATGCTGCTGTGATATTGATGGTGGATTCCAATCTTCAGCGTGAACACATCCTTCCCAGTGAACGGGCTTTTGCCTACAAAATGAAGCTGGATGCAATAAAAAATCAAGGTGCTAGGTCAGATTTAACTTCTACGCAAGTTGCGCAGAAGTTGTCCGTCGAAAAAGTTGGCGATGATGCTGGGGTAAGTAAAGATACTATTCGCCGCTTCATCCGTCTGACCAACCTTATCCCCGAACTGCTGGACATGGTAGACGAAAAGAAGATCTCCTTTAATCCCGCTGTGGAACTGTCCTATCTGGACGAAAGCCAACAGCGGGATTTTTTAGAAGCCATGGATGGTACCCAAAATGCCCCATCTGTATCGCAGGCTCAGCAACTAAAGAAGATGGCGCAGTGTGGTGAGTTCACCTATGAAAAGGCGTTTGATATTTTGGGGCAGGAAAAGAAGAGTGAGCAGGACACCGTAACTATCAAAAACGACATCCTGCGAAAATACTTTCCACGCAGCTATACGCCTCGGCAAATGGAAGAAAAAATCATCCAGCTTCTGGATGCGTGGCAGAAAAAACGTCAGCGTGGCAACGAGCGTTGACGGCGTATAAGCCGATAAGACCCGCTTGGGTCTTTTATTTTTGCAAAAATTTGGAGGTAACGCCTATGAACAATACCATTCCTTTTCACTCCGCAACCCATGCTCCGCAGATCACGGTGGATGTAAACATCTTGTCTGTGTTGAAGCAGGCGGCATCCTGTTTGAGCAAAATGGCAAGCGAGAATGTCTACCTTGCCGCCATCGGCCCGGACATGGAACTGACCATTATCATGGAGGAGGATGCCCCTTCCATTCTGCCCTGTTTCGATGAGGGCGACGCTCTGATTTCCGTGAAGGGTGCGCCGCTGTTTATCAGCTACAATCCGGCGCAGGTCCTCAAGCTGGCTGGCAAGCGGTACCTGACCGGCCCGGTCATCTTCTACCGCACCGATGGGCACAGTGCCATCGTGTCCCTGACGGTGGAGGACATTTACCGCTTTCAGACCTATATGGAAAGTCACAGCACCACCCTGATGGCAGATGGGCAGAAGCTGACCTGCATCTGCATCGACTGAGGTGTGCTATGCTGAACTTTTTTATCGGTTTCGCTTTTTTTGAAGCGGGTGCTATTTTCGGCTTCTTCGCGGCAGCTTTGATGCAGGCGGCACGGAGCGGTGAGATCGGGCTGAACAGAAAAAAGGAGGATTCACATGACTAAGTCAATCCTCCGTTATTTTATATTTATTTTAATTATTGCTCTTTTAAGCAGTTGTTTTCTTTCAGCAACACTTATTTCAAATGGTTTGTTGAATACAACCAAAAGAGAAATGTTATACTCGTTGAAGTTAATTGATTATGCAATTGATAAAAATCAATCCCTTGAACAACAAGTTGATAAACTTAATCCATTAGCTTATTCCAATCAAACCCGTATTAGTATTATTGATACAAAAGGAAATGTCGTTGCCGATACAGTATCACGTTCGATTTCAGAAAATCATTTTGAACGTCAGGAAGTCCAAGAAGCTTTTAAACATAAAGAAGGTTATGCTATTAGACGTTCAGAAACAACAGGAGAAAAGACGTTATATGTAGCCTATTATAATCAAGATTATGTTTTACGATTATCAATTCCTTATAATGGTCTTATTGATTATTTGCCTTCGTTAATACCGGCTTTATCTATCAGTGCAATGATCTCTTTTGTGATTGCTTTCTTTTTATCAAGAAAGTTAGCCTATACTATTTCTAAACCAATTATTGAAATTAGTGATAGTTTAGATCATATGACAAAAGATTTTCGTTTTGATTTAAAGAAATATGATTATCAGGAGTTTAATATTATTGTTAATACAATTCATAATCTTTCTCATCGTTTACGTAAGTCGATGAGAGAAGTGAAATTAGAACGTATTAAAATGGATGAAATCTTAAAACAAATGAATGAAGGTTTTGTTTTATTAGATGAAAATTATAAAATATTAAGTATTAATGCTAGAGCTATTTCTATTTTAGGGGATATGAAACCCTATGATCAGTTTATGGATTATCTATATTATCCAGAAATCATTAATGCTTTAGAAAATAATGTTCCTAAACAAGAAGTACAAATAAAAATTAATCATAGTATTTATGCTTGTTATATTTCACGTGTTTATTTAGGTACGACACTTTTGTTTGTTGATATAACCGCAGCAAAAAAAGCTGAAAAAATGCGTAGTGAATTTTTTTCTAATGTTTCTCATGAATTGAAAACACCAATGACTTCGATTAGAGGATATAGTGATTTATTGGCACAGGGATTAATTCAGGATGAAAGTCAAAAACAAAGAATGTTAGAGAAGATTCAAGATGAAGTGAATAGTATGTCTGGATTGATTAATGATATTTTGATGTTGTCAAGAATTGAAAATATGGATATTGAGGTTGAAATGCTTCCTTTAAAGATGAAAGGTTTGGTTGAGGAAGTGCTGGATAGTTATGAAGTGGAGATTGCTAAACATGATATTCATATGGATGTTACTTTTGATGATATGACTTATATTGGGAATCATCAACAAATTTATACTTTGCTTAATAATGTTATTGGAAATGCGATTAAGTATAATAAAGATCATGGAAGTGTGAGTGTACGTATTGAAGAACTGAGTGAGGCAATGAAGATTGTTGTTAAGGATAGTGGTATAGGGATTCCTTTAGCAGATCAATCACGTGTGTTTGAAAGGTTTTATCGGGTGGATAAAGGAAGAAGTAGACAACGTGGGGGAACAGGACTTGGTTTAGCTATTGTGAAACATATTGTTTCGCATTATAAAGGAACTATTCATTTAATGAGTGAACTTGATAAAGGAACAACAATTGAAATAATTTTACCTCAACAAACAATTACAAGTGATGAATCATTTCCGCAAGGATAGGAAATATAAGCGTCTTTAAAAAGACGCTTTATTTTTTATAATAGGGATTGTAGGAGTTGATGATATGAAAAAAGAAGAAATGACAAATGATACAATATCAGTTATACAATTAACAACTCAGACTCAACAGTTTTATCATCAAGCTTTTATGTATGTAAAGCAAGATAATTATCATCAAGCACAATACTGTTTAGATAATGGAAATAAGCTCCTATTAAAGGCTCATCAAATACATGCCAAATTGTTGAATCAAGAATGTGAACTAGACTTGTTGCTAGTTCATGCTGAAGATATGTTAATGTCCTTACAATTATATAAGTCAATGATGAAAGAATTTATTGATTTATATAAAAAAATCGGTTAATTAAAAGACAACAAATATTAAGGAGGGGTTCATGATGAATTCTTCCTTTTTTATATTTTGAAAATATTTTGAAAAGCAAAAATAAATTTAAAAAAATATAAAAAATATGTTGACTTTATTCTAAAAATAGTATAGACTATAGAAGTCGGCTCGAGAGAGATATGACAAGCAAACGGACATTGAAAACTAA
>OKSP01000774.1_pt1 | contig 15809 bp, 14 predicted proteins | sample 2434041 | NCBI WGS metagenome assembly OKSP01 (sample SAMEA3879593, study PRJEB24766) | human gut metagenome | biome: human-associated habitat; feature: feces | place: USA | collected 1985/1987
ATTTTTAGAAAAAGCCGGAACCATTATGGTACACGAAAGATCAAGAAAGAACTGGCTGATTGCGGGAAACAGGTATCAAGACGCAGGATTGGACGGATTATGAAACAGGAAGGTCTGGTATCAAGCTATACTACAGCACAGTTTAAACCGCAAAAAGACAGATGTAATGAATCAAAAGTAGAGAATGTGTTGAACCGACAATTTCAAAACCAGCCATACCGCAATGTAGTGGTAAGTGATTTGACCTACGTAAGGGTAGGAAACCGCTGGAATTATATTTGTGTACTGATTGATCTTTTTAACAGGGAGATTATTGGATACAGTGCAGGAGAACATAAAACAGCAGAACTTGTAAAACAGGCATTTATGAAAGTAGACGGAAATCTGTCGGAAATCCATATTTTCCACACAGACCGTGGAAATGAATTTAAAAACGAGACAATTGAAGAACTGTTAGAAACGTTCCATATGGAACGCTCCCTGAGCCATAAGGGATGTCCTTATGACAATGCAGTGGCAGAAGCTACGTTCAAGATTATAAAAACAGAATTTGTATGGAATGAAACATTCCATACGCAGGAAGAACTGAAGATAAAACTATGGGATTATGTAAACTGGTATAATCATCACCGCATACATTCTTCCTTAGGGTATCAAACGCCTGTACAATATCGGAAAAATAACCTAAAAAAATTTGTCTGAAAAAGTGTTGACAATCCAAATCCCCAATCCGGCAAGTATCTGTACTGCATCTACGATACCCTGATAATAGGCTCTCTGTTGCTCCTGAAAGTGCGCATGATCTACAATATCCATATAGTTTTCTAAAAAATTTCTCTGCTCTGCCGAAAGCTCAGATAAGAGTTTTTCATATTCCCGGTTTGCTTTTTTCAGCTCCTTATCTGCTTTCTTTGTTTCCTCTGTCTGTATGGAATACTCCCGTTCGTCTGCTTCACTGCGAAGCTCCTCAAAAACATCAGATAGCTTTTCAAATACTTCATTCATTTTTGTATCCACCTTTCTCTAAATAAGTATTGCATTTTACAGGCAGTATTATCAATCCTTAAATTTCTTACAACAATATTTTTTCCGCACTTCATCTTTAGAAGTATATTAGCAACATTTCTATTTAAAATCAATATAGGACTACTTCATCTTTAGAAAGTTTGAGTAATAGTATGATAATATATTGGGATAAAGAGACAAATACCAAAAACCGCATAGGGAAACGTGTTAAAGAACTGCGAACAGAAAGACAACTTTCTCAAAAGGCTCTGGCAGAGCAGCTCCAGCTTGCCGGATATGAATTTAGCGATTTGACCGTATTACGAATAGAACAAGGGACACGCTTTGTACCGGATTATGAAGTGGTTGCCCTTGCTGAATTTTTCCATGTATCTTGTGAATATCTCTTAGGTGTTAAAACCGAAAAATAAGCAGTGATCTGTATTTCTTCATTACAGACCGCTGCTTAAATTTTTGTTGAAACGATAGCCTACACCCCATATTGTCTGTATGTAAATCGGCTTGCTTGGATTATCTTCTATCTTTTCCCGTAAATTACGGATATGACTCATGACAATATTATAATCACCAAAATAAGGTTCTTTCCAGACTCTATCATATATCTGCTCTTTGCTGAACACTTTGCCAATATTCTGTGCCAACAAAAGCAGTATTTCAAACTCTGTATAAGTCAGTTCAATCTCGTTATTTTCACGAACCACAATCCGTTTCTGTTCATCAATGTAAAGTCCCTCAAAATGAAGCTACCCGTTTTGGACATCTCCCAGATGCAAAATCTCTGTTTCTCCATTCATACAGGATAAAATGCGATTAATAATATATTCCTCATTATCCCTAAATGATAAAATCAGCACCTTCCCAAACGAACCACCTCCCATCATACTTGGAATTGTTGCAAATTGCTTTCAAAATAATCATCTCTAAGGTTCTTGTTTTTCATGCTGCACCTCCGTTTTGCATTTTTCTCTAAAAACTAATTGTCCTATGCCGGCTATAATCAGCAATATTGCAATCGCATTAGCAAAAGTAAACGATCCCCCTTAGATAATATCTGCGCATTCGCTTCATAGGCGTGTGAAAATACCTCTGCTCTACGACGGCTTTTTTTCTTTTGCCGTCGTGCGGCAGATTAAAATATTGAATTACAATTCATTGATGGTTGCAGTAATCGGCATGTTACAGATGCGTTTTGCCGGAGCGAAAGGTGCAAGAAGAGAAGTGAACACAAGCAACACCAGTATTTCTCCAATAGATGTTAAAGGGATTTGCCATGCCGTTCCCCAATAATTTGTAATCATCTGCGAATAGAGAAAATGATGCAGCGGTAACCCCAGACCACAACCTGCGAGGAGTCCAAGCGTAGTGTACGTGGCGGTTTCCATGAGAATCATCTTCTTGATTTGTAAACTATCCATCCCCACTGCACGCATGGCTCCGTATTGATTTGTTCTTGCAGACACGCTCATAGAAATACTGTTTACCGTATGAATAATAGTAATCAATGTGATCACGGCGAGGAATCCATAAACAAACAGGCAGAACATAAAATAGGTATTTTGTGTGTCTTTGTTTTGCGCCAGTCGATCATAAAAGCGATAATGTCCATTTGCCAATACGTGAAGCTCATTTACATTCTGCTCTGTTGCTTTTTTGGACAGCTGTACGTCAAGAACAGCATAGGCATCTTTTCCTGTAATTTCCTTGAAAGTTTTCTCTGAGCAAATCACAGTTGGCTGATCCGATGTATCAAAGGGACTATCTTTCAAGACTCCAGCCACGGTAAGCTCTGTCTGCTCCAGCTGAATCGTATCTCCAACCTTCAAAGAATTGCTTTTATCAAAAACCGTCAGTACACCGTTGCCTTCAGAGACAGCCGATATATCACCTGCAATCAAATCTTCAGCTGCCCACTGAAACTGCTGATTCTCATAAGAAATCAAATCAATTTGCCCCAATTTCCCTTCATATTCTGCAGGAAGGCTTTGATACATCCGCCCAAATACCCGCTTTACATACGGCCGGCTTTCCACCTCTTTGGCAAAACTTTGTTTAATGTCGCACAGATTATCAGGACTACTATAAAAGACATCTGGTGCCCATGGCTTTAAGGGATTGAGTGCCATATTCACCCATTGTATAAGAACGGAAAAGCTCAAAATCATAATGATGCTGAGTGCAAAGGAGCCAGTCATGAGAAGTAGATTTTTGGGAGAGGATACGGCATGATGAATCCCCAAGGCCATCTCAATTTTCAAAAAGTTCTGCTTGATTGGCCGGGATGTGTTCCAATTTTCGGAAAGATTTCCGGTAACAGCCGCAACCGGAGAAACACCTGCCGCCCGCCTTGCGGGAGAGATGGAGGATAACAGCACGGTCAAAACCCCAACAACAATTCCGCTGATGATACCGACACTACTAATCCCAAATAGCGGAATCTGTACAAATTCAGCGCCCGCACCAAACCGGAGCAGTGCACAAAGCATCCATGTGCCCACAATCCCAACTATCACGCCAATCGGAACCGCTGTTTTGCACCAATAGAGTGCTTCCAACTTGACTATGTGCATAACTTGTGCCCGGCTTGCTCCAATACAACGAAGCATTCCAAAAAATTGTGTTCTCTCTGCGGTTCTGCTGTTCAGGCTTCCCGCAATCATAAAGACTCCCGCAGCCAAAACCAGAACAAACAAGATTGCAGCTACAAGGTACATTCCCATGACATAAGAATCACTGCTGAAGCCCGTCAATCCCAGCAAAGCCGTGTTTTCGGATAATGTTTCGTCGGTAAAGCCATATGTTTTCCGCAACTCTGCAATCACCTTACGAATATGGATATTCTCGTAAAAGCGCACAAAACAAACGGGAGCAAGCTTACTTCCTTCTGCTTTTGCAAGACTTTGGAAGGAGTCCCAATTTAGAAAAGCCCCCACAATGTCGGCATCTGTGGTAATGGTAACATCTCCTCCAAAACCGGAAATCGTATAGCCAAAATCTCCAGCTGGTGTATGTACGGTAATCGCCTCTCCAATCTTCAGAGAAAGCAGTTCTTTTGAACGATTCGAAAGTAAAATTTCATCCTCTTTTGTAGGATATCGGCCTTCAGTCAAATTGTCATAGATCTCCGTTAGAATCGCATTATCACCACCTACGATGACGCAGCTTTTTCCATTGATCGTATAGTCTTCGGATAAATCAAAGTTCAGTCCGTCATAACGGGAGGACGTCATCACATCTGTTCGCTGTGCGATTTGCTCAATCTGTTGCTCGGATGGCTCCTTCAACATGATATGCCAGTTCCCATGTTCTTTGATCACTCGTGTCTTTTCCATTCGGATCGCCATATCTGCCATGCTGAAAATCATCGTAACCAACAGGACTGAGATAATGATGCACAGCATCGTCATCCTATTCTGTCTCTTCCGCACCTTTGCAGAAATCGGAATAAGGCTAAGATAGCTTTTCATTCGCGGCACCTCCCGAAGTCGGTCAGTACACCGTCCGATACCTGCAAAACCCGGTCAGCCGTTTGCGCGATACTGCGATTGTGGGTAATCATAATGATGGTTTGTTCGTATTTTTTCGACGCCTCTTTTAGCAAGGCAATGACCTCGCTGCTATTCTGCGTGTCCAGATTGCCGGTCGGCTCGTCAGCTAAGATCAGGGCTGGCCGGGTAATCAGTGCCCGCCCAATTGCCACACGTTGCTGCTGACCACCGGAAAGCTGGCTCGGCAAGTGATTTCGGCGCTCTTTCAGATTCAGCACCGCCAGTAGTTCTTCCAGATACTTTTTGTCCGGCTTCTGGTAGTCCAGCAACACAGGGAATATGATATTCTGCTCCACGGTCAGCTCCGGCACAAGGTTGAACGCCTGAAAGATAAAGCCGATATTCCTACGCCGAAACACGGTCAACTTCTTGTCGTTCATGGAAAAAATGTCCTTGCCGTCGATCAGCACCTTGCCTGACGTAGGCGTGTCCAATGCGCCGATCATGTTCAGCAGTGTACTTTTGCCGGAACCGGATTCTCCAACGATTGCCACATACTCTCCTTTGGGAACAGAAAAGCTAACATCTTTCAAAGCCTTGACCGCGGTTTCCCCATTGCCATAGGTTTTACAAATATTTTTGACTTCTAACAAGTTCATAGTGCAAACACCTCTTTCTCAATAATTTTGCTGTCGTAAACGGGTGGACTTTCGTTCCCTGTCTACGATGGAAAGAATAGCACCCCAATATTACTGTAACCCTACAACCAGCCTACAATTTTGTAGGAATTGGGAAGTTCATTATAAAACTCGTTCCAATTCCTAATTCACTTTCCACTTCTATTAGGCCCCCATGAGCTTCGATAATTGCTTTTGCCAACGGCAGGCCAAGCCCGATCCCCTGTGTATCCTTTGAAAAGCGGCTGCGATAAAACCTCTTGAAGATGTGGTGTAAATCTTCTGGATGAATCCCGCACCCGTTATCCTTTACTGTGATTTGAACAGCAGAGGGCAGTGCCTTCCATTTGATGTGAATGGTATCGCCCTTTTCTGTATGATCCAGCGCATTTTTCACAATGTTGCCAATCGCTTCACTCAACCAATCACGGTCACAGAAAAGGGAAATATCATCTGCACCAGATAAGACGATCTCTTTCTGTTCCTGCTTGGCACGATACGCAAAATGTAACTCCAAATCCTGCATCATATCCGTTACATTTTGTATTTCCTTTTCAAATGCAATAGAACCAGCGTCCAACTTTGTGATTTTGAGAAGGTTTTGCACCAGCACTTCAATACGGTCCAACTCCTGCTCGGACAGATTAGCAAATTCTTTCACAGATGACACTTCTATATCCTCGTCCTGAAGCAGTCCGTTATAAATGTTCAGAGCCGCCAGTGGTGTTTTCAGTTGGTGTGAAATGTCGGAGATTGTATTTTTCAAAAACTCTTTCTCTCGTAACTCGTTATCTGCATGGGCATTTAACACTGCCGCTAAAGAATTGATGGAATGAAACAGTCGGTACAATTCGCCCTCATTGTCACATTCAATACGGGCATTGCGATCACCATCAAGATACGCATTGATTTGTAATATCGCCTGCTCCATGATCTGATTTTGCCGATTAAAATATACAAAGCAGACTGCCCATACAGCACCGCCAGCCAACAGAAAAAGGATTAGCAATAACAGAGAAAGCCGACGATATGACAGCCATAGAAAAACCTCGGCTAAGAGAAATGTAACCCCCAAAACCAGTGAAAGCGAAAGAAATAGATTTTTGATTTCTTTATTTGCCAGTATCTTCATTCTGCACCTCACCCGATAATATTCCATTTATATCCCATACCTCGAACAGTCAGGAGCATTTGTGGTTCACTTGGATTATCCTCGATCTTCATACGAAGCCGACGCATATAGACCGTAAGGGTACTACTGTCGATATAATTCCCGTCGCAATCCCATAGCTTATCTAAAATTTGTCCCTTTGTCAGTACCATGCTTGGGTTTCTCATAAACAAGCACAGTAGCTTGTATTCCGCGGCAGTCAAATCCAACAGCTCCCCATTTTTGAAAACCTGTCCTTGCAGCAAAAGAACCTTGATGCCATTCGACTGCAATTCTGTGTCTGCTGCTTGAAAAGAATTTGCACGTCGAAGTAAGGCGTTAATCCTTGAAACGAGAACCCCCAGTTTGAACGGTTTTGTGATATAGTCATCACCTCCAATATCCAGCCCCATAATAATACTTGTTTCCTCATCCGAAGCCGTCAGAAAAATAATTGGCACCTTTGATGTAAGTCGAACTCTTTTGCAAAATTCAAAGCCAGACCCATCTGGCAGAGATACGTCCAACACCAACAAATCATATTTTCCGTCTGTCCACAATTCCTCCGCTTCTTTGAGCGTTCTGGCGATATTTAATTCAAATCCCTGCTTTTTGAAAGCAAAAGAAAGCCCGTTAATCAGGCTTAGATCATCTTCAAGAAGTAATATATTACTCATACTTTTCTGCCTTTCCTTGTTTTGTTCTTCCGTCAATCGGCTTTTCTGCGTTCTTTGGGATCAGCCAAACACCAGCCATCTTTACAGCGCCGGGGATACGCCCAGCAGCGCAATAGTAATTTACTCTACGAGGTGTCACGCCCCATTTTTCGGCGGCCTCTTTTAGTGTCATATAATCCATTCTGCACCTCCACAGAGTACATTATAGTTCTTTGTCTCGAACAATACAAGTTTATCTGTTCCAACGCAAGCGTTTCTTTGTTGTATAGTTCTTCAGGTGTTTTTGCGTAGATAGCTACGAGCTTACCATTCGCGTCTTTGATTCTGGTCCTATAATATAGGACACCTCTTTTCATAACTGTGCCATATTGAGGAAGCATTATTTTCCTATTTGCCAATTCCTCCACCTCCTAAGAATATACTCCAGCGCTGTATCTATGTTTTATCAGACCATTATGATTTCGACAAGGATACGGACCGGCTCACACTCCAGCTCTGCGAGGTTTACGATAAGTTGCGTTCTTTTCTGCTGGCTTTGCTCTGTGGGTGCATTTTGCGATATACTCCTGAAGGCCCGCTGAGGTAAAGTACACACAGCCATTCTGCACATATTGCACATAAGAAATAAGACCATTGTTACGGGCCGCGTCCAGCGTTGCAATGCTGATACCCAAAATTTCTGCTGCTTCTTTTCGCGTAATAAGTTTTTCCATAAAGCATATTTCCTCCAATCCGTCAAGTTTGTCATCGTGTTTGTTCAAAATCACATGAATACGCTGGCAGCCGAAACCACCAGCGCATGGTATCTGATTTTGAACAGAAAGCGGCAAACGCTTCCTATTTATATTTCTCAGCTTTCGTCACATTTGCCACGCCCCCTGACGATGGGAACACAACAGGTCTCCGCTGGCGCGGCTGTCATAACTCCGCAGCATCGTTCGTATCGTGTGCCGCAGGGTTCCCCCCAAGTCTTTGGCGGGCCGTGAGGAAGTATCTTTAAGCCCCCGCGCCCTCATCGCGCCGGATGTGCCACCATCCGGGTCACAGGGACGTTGATCGCTCCGAAACAGCTTGTCCATCACCTCCTGGCTGCTCCATCTTCGCGGCGTCCTGCACTCGCTCATGCGCGGGTTATGTACCTGTTCTGCCGTGTATTCAGTTGTCAAAGGTCAGCGAAAGAAAAGCTCCTTCTTGACAGCCATGACAAAAACAGGCGATTTGTCCTGTCTGTACTGCGATTTATTTGAAAAAATATTTTGCCTTGTCCCTTCATAGAAGCTGCGGACAGCGCAAGCTCCTTATAAGCACAATAAAATAGGTACTATCGTGCCTAAAAACGCCTTTTATGAGGTTCTTCCTGCAAGGAAATGGGCACGATAAAATATAATTAAGGAGACGATAGTGCCTATGGAACTGATAAAAGAGCTGGGACGAAGGATACAAAAAGCGCGTAAGGAAAAAGGATTGACGCAGCAGGAACTCGCAGATCTGAGCCACGTTTCTCTAAAGCACGTTCAAGGCTGCGAAAGAGGGGTGAAGAATCCTTCTTTTGAGGTTCTGCGCGCTTTTTGCAAAGTCTTGAATTTATCTTTAGATTCCCTGATGAATCTCGATCTGCCCGAAGATGAGCAAGCCGCCAACGATATGCGGCAGCTTTACCTTTCGTGCCCTCCGGCTGCCAGAAAAGTGCTGTTAAACTCGACCCGCGCGTTGACTGATGAGCTAAAAGAGATGGTGCAGACGGCTGGGGTTGACCCATATGAACATTTAGAGAATAAGTAAGCCGGTGGAGGAATAAAAACCCCCACCGGCTCTCTTTTTGCCGCTATGCGGCGGTCAGGTTATTGGGCCGTATCCAGCAACCACGCCAGCTTCTTCAGTCCGCGCCGGATGCTCTCCCACACGCGGCGACGGTCAGCACCCTCGATCCGGGCGATCTCGGCCACCGTCATGCCCAGGTAAAACCGGGCGTAGATACGCCGGGCCTGGATGGCTGTCAGCTGCATCAGCGCGGCATACACTTCCTCCCGCAGCAGCTTCTGCTCCAGGACTTCCTCCGGGGTGAGTGGCCGGTTGAGGGCATCGTTTTCAATGCCATCCTCCCGGTTCAGAGAGTAGTGAGCCTTGTGCCGGAACTTCCGGCGTTCATAGGCGGCATCGTCCTGCTCCTGGCCCCGGATCGCGGCCACGACTTCCTCGGCCACGTCTACAAAGACATCGGTTTTATACACATCGGGATACAGTTCCCGAAGATTGATCTTCTGCATTATGTACCTCCATTTCGATTCACGGGTTGACGGGTGAACCGAAATGAAGGCGGTGAGCGACACCTTTCGGGGAAATTCCCGAAAAAACGACAAACAAAAGCGCCAGCATCCGAAGAACGGCGGCTGGCGCTGCTAAAAGAGGACTTATGACGCTTATGGACCAGCCACGATAGTGCCTGTTCATAAGCAGATGGAGGCCGATTGACGGTCAGGCTTTTTTTGACAGGTAAATTCCTGCCGAATTATGTCGAAGCGGTCTTTGCTTCACGGCGGCTCCCTCCTAAAGCCGCCGTGTCAGCGTGTAGTCGTCACTCCTTTGTCGAGGGCATAAGGAACGGCGGCCTTGATGTTACTCAAAACCGCCGCAGTACCCGGAAAATCCATTATGGGCGCACGAAGCTGCCTGCCCTGCAACGTTTTTTTCTTTCCCCGTCCAGGGCAGATCATTCATTATGTAGTACAGAATCGATGTGCGCTAATTGGTTTTCTGTATTTTTTCCTTCAATTTCTGAAAGGAAGTATCACTAATGGCGTGCTCCATCCGGCAAGCCTCTTGTTCCGCTGTTTCCAGATCAACGCCGGCGGCCACAAGTTGCTTCGTAAAAAACCAGTGGCGTTCATAGACTTTCTCGGCAACTTCCCGGCCTATGTCAGTTAGATGGAGGAATCCGTCTCCATCCACGGTCAGAAAACCGCCATTCTTCAAAACGCCTACCGCATGACTAATACTCGGTTTACTAAAACCCATGTACCGAGCAAGATCAACGGAACGAACCATGCCCTGCTTCTTTTGGAGTATCAGCACAGCCTCCAAATAATCTTCGCCTGACGCATAGATTTTCATGTTTTCTCCTGCTTAAATTGCCCAACCAAGACTCTCCTGCTGAATATGGAACAGTTTATGGTACAGACCGTTCTTCTTCATCAGCCCATCGTGGGTTCCATGCTCTACCAACCGTCCATTGTCAAGGACGAGAATTTGGTCGGCATCCACAACGGTACGAAGCCGGTGAGCGATCATAATGACCGTCTTGCCCTCCACCAGCTTTGCAATGGCCCGCTGGATCAAAACCTCGTTCTCCGGGTCAAGGGATGCGGTTGCCTCGTCCAGAAGAATGATCGGGGCATCTTTCAGCAGAGCGCGAGCAATGGAAATTCGCTGACGTTCACCACCGGAAAGAGTGCTGCCGTTCTCTCCAAGGACAGTCTGATAACCATCCGGCAATCTCTGGATAAATTCGTCACAGTATGCCGCCTTTGCCGCCGCCATGACCTGCTCCTCGGTAGCGTTCATGTTGCCTACACGGATATTGTTAAAAACAGTGTCGTTGAACAAGGTCACATCCTGAAATACAAAGGACATACAGCGCATCAGGTGTTCCGGTTCAATGGTGCGAACATCCATACCACCAATGGAAATCTGACCTTTTCTTACATCCCAAAAGCGGGCGATCAGTTTGGAAATCGTACTTTTGCCGCTGCCGGAAGGCCCTACCAAGGCCGTTACGCTGCCAGCTGGAATAGAGAAAGACACATCCTTGATAACATCGTCCTGGTTATATCCGAAAGTGACATTTTTCAGTTCAATGTCATACTTGGATACATCCTTATCCTCGCCCTCCATAGCGGGCGTGGTCAGCAGGGTACGCATACGGTTGGTGACAGTCTCCAAATGAAACAGAGAAGTCAACTGTGAGAGAATGGCAAGGATCGGGCCGTAAATCTGCGTGGAGAACATGAACAGCACCAGCAAAGGAAGCAGTTCAATTTGACCGCCAGTTATCAGTACCGTCCCGATAAAAATGGTGATACCAAGACCTGCTTGCAGAACCAGGCTGGCTCCCTGAACCAGAATACCAGAGGCCAGTTCCACCCTGATGGCGATTTTTCTCATGGCTTGAAGTGCTTTATCCAGTGTAGAGAAACGGGAACCACCAAGACCACAGGATTTGATGATTTTGATACCTTCCAAGTATTCCTGAATCTGGCTGGACGCCTCCAATTTCACATCCACCTGTTTGTCAAACAGGTGGAGTTGCAGTTTGCGTCCGCACCAGATGATAAGAAATGTGATCGGCATCGTGCAGAAAATCGCAAGGGCCATTCTCCAGTCAAAAAATGCCAGACAAATACAGATCAGGGTGACAGAGATAATATTTGCGATCAGCGGCGGAATGGTACTGCTGAGCATGGATTCCATGCTGCTGCAATCCGCCATCATGTTTGTGGTAATATCAGATAAATCTTTTGTGTTAAAGAAGCTCATGGGGAGCTTGCGAAGATGTTCTGCGATCCGAAGTCTGGTCGTGCCGGCCTCTTTATAAGAAGCAATGTAGGTTTTTCTATAATCATTTTTTGCAGCCAGGAATACCAGAATAGCCGCAACCACCCCCAGTCCCAGCAGCTTCCACAGTGCGTCCCATGAAATTGCCTCTCCGGTGAACGGTTTCAGCAGTTCCCAAAAGAGTAGGCAGGCCACCATTGAAGGAAGCAGCAGCACAATATTGGTTATTGTGCAGGCCGTAATCGCTTTTTTCAGGTCGGAGTAGCCTTTCTCCGACAGCATTAACTTTTCTTTCAGCTTACTCATAGATCACACCGCCTTTCCTGTGCCAATTTTCCAGTTGATCGACTCCGTATAGCTGCTCCACATCTGCGCGTATTTTCCGTCCTTCTTCAGCAGCTCGTCATGGGTGCCGGATTCAATCAGACAGCCCTTTTCCATGACAAGGATCTGGTCAGCATTACGAATCGTAGACAGGCGATGGGCGATCATTACAACCGTTTTATTCTGAATCAGCTTTTCAAAGGCTTTTTGAATCAGGTACTCGTTCTCCGGGTCGCTGAACGCAGTTGCCTCGTCCAGAACGATAATGGGCGCGTCTTTTACGATAGCCCTTGCAATGGCAATCCGCTGGCGCTCACCACCTGAGAGATGAACGCCGGTGCTTCCAATCACAGTCTGATACCCGTTTGGAAGTTGCTCGATAAATTCGTGGCATCTTGCCGCCTTTGCCGCCGCAATCACCTGTTCTTCCGTAGCATCTGGATTTCCCATACGGATGTTATCCAGGATGCTCTGCTTGAACAGGAACGTATCCTGAAATACGAAGCTGACCTTATCCATCAGCGCATCCAGCGGAATGTCCCGAATGTCAACGCCGCCAATCTGAATACTTCCGTCCGTCACATCATAAAACCGGGAGATCAGGCTGGCGATGGTACTCTTACCGCCACCGGAGGGGCCGACAATGGCTGTCACCTTGCCCTGATCCGCAAAGAAAGAAACATGAGACAGGGCCTTGACCTGGGAATCGGCTTCGTAGGAAAAGCTGACATCCCGGAAAGCAATCCCATAGTTTTCGATTGTTGCCGCCGTACTCTTTTCGGGCAGGACCGGGATACGCAGGATTTCATCCATACGCTCCACGCTGCCGTCAATCTGCGTAAAGGACTCCGAGATATACATGATCTTATTCAGAACGCCGGAAATCGCATGGACAATAATCAGGTAGAAAATGAATGTCAGCGAATACTCCCTGAAATCCGTAGTATGCATCCCGATCAGAACACCCACCGGAATCAAAAGCAGATAAATATTGTTGATGATCGTGGTAAAAGCAGGCATACAGTTCTGCCAGCCCAATGCGTATTCCAACACGAAAGAGGTATAGTCTGTAATGGATTTGCTCAACCGCTTAAAGGAATCGGCGGTCTGATTAAATGCTTTGATCTCCGACATACCGCGCACATATTCCACGGAGGCGCTGTTCATGTTTTCCTGAGCGGTCTGGAAACGGTGCATTTTTTCCTTTGCTTCTCCGTTGAAGCCCGCAAACTGCACGATAAAGGCCAGCACAATACCGACCAGACAAACCACGCCATACCGCCAGTCAATTCCGAGAAGAATGATGACCAGAACAAGCGGTGCGACCAGCGAGGCCACAAAGTCCGGGAGCTGGTGAGCGATGAATTTCTCAACGCTTTCAATGTTTTCGTCCATGATCTTTCTCAGTTTGCCGCTGCCCAGGGTCAGATGATACCCAAGGGGAATATGCATGATGTGGTCGGCAAAGGCCACCTTCAATTCATAAAGCGTTCCAAACGCCGCAACATGGGAACACAACAGGGCAAAAAAGTAAAATACGATGTTCCCCAAAATTCCAGCCAGGGCCAGCCATCCCCAGGTCGAAATCGTGGAAACATTCAAGAGCGACATATCCGGGTAAACAAACAGGATTTCCCGAATGATGTAATAAATTGATAAATAAGGTACAAAAGAACAAATTGCGGCCAGCGCAGCCAAAACACCTGATAGAAACACAAGTCCTTTATGGCCTGAAGCCAATTCTAGGCAGCGTGCCAGTCCGGTTTTAGCCTTCGGCTGCTTTTTGTTTTGCTGTGCCATTTCTAACCCTCCTTTTTGTCATATCCAATTTTGTCTAAAAGAAGCTCTGCACCTCTGATTTGAAAATCATCGGTAATGCAGCCATTCTCCAGGCGTATTGCCCGCTCACAGCAGGCAAGCGCACACTCCGCGTCATGGGTAATGACGATAATGGTGCGCCCCATCTTTGCCAGCTTGCGGATCATCCGGCTGACATTCCGCATATTCGTACCGTCCAGCCCGCTTGTCGGTTCGTCCAGTACGATGATCGGCGCTTCGTGCATCAGCGCCACGCCAAGGGCCAGCCGCTGCTTTTGCCCTCCTGACAGCGTGGAGGGATGCTGTTTGACAAACGGCATCAGCTCCAGGGCCTCCAGAATTTCTTCCGCCGCTTTTTTCCGCTCCGGGCTGACCTCTGCGCCGGTAGTCAGTTCATCCAGCAGGTCCTCACCGAATAGCTGGCTGTCTAAATCCTGGGGAATGTACCAGACCTTTCCCAAGTGGTCTTTCGGTCTGCAATGCTTTCCGAACAAAACGACTTCGCCGGATTTCTCTTTCAATAGCCCTGCCAGAATTCGTCCGATGGTGCTTTTGCCCGTCCCGTTAGGGCCGATCAGGGCTACCACTTCTCCCTTGCGGCATTGAAAGTCAACATCCTTTGCCACAATCGTCTCACCAAAAGAGTGGTTCAGCTTTTTCACTTCCAGAACAACCTCGCTGGTTGCCGCAGACGGGATTTCTGCCTGCCCGATCTGGTGCAGGTCAGGAGTGCGAAGCCCCAGCGCCCGGATTTCCTCATTGGACAGGGCTTTCATCTGCTGCGCGGTAAATTCCCGCACAATTTTCCCTTTCTGCACACACAGGAAGCGGTCTGCCAGATCCATCAGATAGTAAAGTCGGTGTTCCGCTATAATGATGGTTTTTCCCTGCTGCTTCAAAGCGCGGATAATGTCTGCAAAGCGGTAGGTGGATGCAATATCCAGATTGGCGGACGGTTCATCCATGACATAGATTTCCGGGTCAATCGCCTCTGCCGACGCAATCGCAACCTTCTGGCGCATCCCATAAGACAGGCTGTGCAGACTGTGATCCAGAATGTCCTGAATTTTGATGTCTGCTGCTGCCCGGTGAACATGGTTCCGAATGTCCTCATGGGAATAACCGTAGTTTTCACAGCCGAAAGCAACCTCACCGGCTACCTCATTGGCGAAAAACTGGCTCCTGGGGTCTTGAAAAACATTTCCCGCAATTTTGCCGCGCTCCCAGGACGGAATTTCTTTCAATGGCTTTCCGTCCACAAAAACCTCGCCGCTCAATTTCCCCTCGTAAAAGTAGGGGATCAGGCCGTTAATCACTCTCGTCAAAGAGCTTTTCCCACTTCCTGATGGGCCGGTCATAACAATGACCTCTCCTGCGGCAATGTCTAACGATATATGTTCCAGTTGATTTCCGTTCCCGCCATAGGAAAAGGTCAGGTCACGAATCATTATTTCTTTTCCCATTCCATTCCTCCTATAAAAGACAGCAGCACACGGCAGCTCCCACGCTGACAACAATCAAAAAGTAATCCAGCGCAGCGATCCGGCTAACATAGTAGCTTTCTTTCTTGTAGGGGCTTTCAATTCCCCTGACAATGGCAGAAGCGGCTAACTCGTCCGCGATCTTTAAGGAGCGGAACACCATCGGAACAATGGCGTATTCCAATGTGTCCATTGGATGCCTCAAAACATTGCCAACCGATTTTAAGAAGCCACGGATTTTCATGGCTTCCCTGACTTCTCCAAATTCATGCAGCACAGTCGGAGCAAAGCGGAGCATGACGATCAAAACAAGCATGATACGGGTGGGGATCGGCATTTTCCTCAAGCTGGCTGTCAGCTTCCCGGACGGGATTTTCGCCAGAAGATAGGCTGGCATGGCGGGAAGCAACAGCTTGTAAATCATGCTGAGTAGCAGCGGAGAGGGGATGCTGATTTGATACTTTGTCTCGATCATCAGCCATACAATCGCCACCAGATAGACCACAAAGCATCCAAGCGCCTGTTTATACAAGCCGAACCAGCACAGGATCAGAAAAATCCAAAAGGTAAAAATCCCGTGTCCCCAAAAACTCGTTGTAATAAAAGTCACGAGGCAGGCG
>OKSP01000784.1_pt1 | contig 15655 bp, 9 predicted proteins | sample 2434041 | NCBI WGS metagenome assembly OKSP01 (sample SAMEA3879593, study PRJEB24766) | human gut metagenome | biome: human-associated habitat; feature: feces | place: USA | collected 1985/1987
ATGTCCAACCTGCGTGCGGAAATGGCCCGTCTGGAACAGTTCTATCCCGACGATATGGAAATTTTCGTAGCCTATGACGCCACCGAGTACATCACGTCGTCAATTGAAGAAGTGGTCTTTACCCTGATTCTGACTTTTGCGCTGGTGGTCGCCGTCTGCTATATCTTTTTGCAGGACTGGCGCGCGGTACTGGTACCGACCCTGACCATTCCGGTATCCATCTTTGCCACTTTCGCCGTTCTTCTGGCGCTGGGCTACAGCCTAAATACCCTGACCCTGTTTGGTCTGGTGCTGGCGATCGGCCTGGTGGTTGACGACGCCATCGTTGTGGTCGAACGCGTTCTGTTCCTGATGGAAAACGAAAAACTTTCGCCGAAACAGGCTACGATCAAAGCCATGGAACAGGTGTCGGGAGCGATTGTCGCCACCACTCTAGTACTGTTGGCCATTTTCGTGCCGATCGGCTTTATCGGCGGCATCACCGGCAAAATCTACCAGCAGTTTGCGGTCGCCATTTCGACGGCGGTTGCCTTCTCGGCCTTAAACGCCCTGACGCTGTCGCCGGCACTCTGCGCCATGATCCTGAAGCCGTACCTCGACGAGAACGGCGAGATGCGCGACAACTTCGCCGCCCGCTTCCGCAAGGCATTCAACTCGGGATTCAGCACCCTGATCAACAAGTACAAGCACGGCGTGCTGCTCTTCATCAAGCACAAGTGGCTGATGTGGTCGACGCTCGGCCTGGCATTCGCCGCACTGATCCTGCTGATGAACAGCACCAAAACGGGTCTGGTGCCCGACGAAGACCAGGGTACGATCATGGTGAACGTCACCACGGCTCCGGGTACTTCGCTCGCCGAAACGCACGTCGTCATGGAGCAGGTTGCGGATCGCATCCAGGCAATCCCCCAGATCAGGGACTTCATGCAGGTGGCAGGTTACGGTATGATCGCCGGCCAGGGCTCCTCCTACGGTATGTGTATCATCAAGCTCAAGGACTGGGAAGAGCGCCCGGACAAGGCGGATGCGGTGAACGCCGTGATCGGCCAGATATACGGACGCACGGCCGACATCAAGGACGCACAGATTTTCGCCGTGGCACCGCCGATGATCTCGGGTTACGGAACCTCGACCGGCTTCTCCATGCACCTGCAGGACAAGTCGGACGGCAGCCTGACGGACTTCTACAACATCTACCTGCAGTTCATCGGTGCGCTGAACCAGCGCCCGGAGATCGAACGTGCCTACTCGACCTTCAACATCAACTTCCCGCAGTATGTCGTAAGCATCGACGCGGCGAAGGCCAAGCGGGCCGGCATATCGCCGAGCACGATCCTCTCGACGCTTTCGGGTTACTACGGCGGGCAGTACGTTTCGAATGTCAACCGTTTCTCGAAAATGTACTACGTGACGATCCAGTCCGACCCGAAATACCGTCTTAACACCGAGTCGCTCAACAACGTCTTCGTCCGCACCAACGGCGGCGAAATGGCTCCCCTGGGCGAGTTCGTGGATCTGCAAAGGGTATACAGCTCCGAAGTGCTGAACCGTTTCAATATGTACAGCTCGATCGCCGTGAACGGAACGGCAGCCGACGGATATTCGTCGGGCGATGCCATCAAGGCCATCCAGGAGACGGCCGCCCAGGTACTGCCGAAGGGTTACGGCTACGACTTCGACGGTATCACCCGGGAGGAAGCACAGACCGGCAGCAACACGACGATCATCTTCGGAATCTGTATTCTGCTGATTTACCTCATCCTGAGTGCCCTGTACGAGAGCTTCCTGCTTCCGTTCGCCGTCATCCTCTCCGTACCGTGCGGCCTGCTGGGTTCGTTCCTCTTCGCCAAGATGTTGGGACTGGAGAACAACATCTACCTGCAAACGGGTATCATCATGCTGATCGGCCTGCTCTCGAAGACCGCCATTCTGATCACGGAGTATGCCTCCGACCGGCGCCGCGCGGGAATGACCCTGACGCAAGCCGCCGTATCGGCAGCCAAAGTCCGTCTGCGCCCGATCCTGATGACTGTCCTCACCTGCGTATTCGGTATGATCCCGCTGGTGCTCTCGCACGGTGTGGGCGCCAACGGTAACATGACCCTCGGTTCGGGCGTCGTGGGCGGTATGATCGTCGGGACACTGGCCCTGCTGTTCCTCGTACCGACACTGTTCATCGCTTTCCAGACCTTGCAGGAGAAAGTCAAGCCCATAGAGTTCGACCCCGATCCGCAGTGGGCCGTACAGGCGGAACTGGAAGAGTGTAAAAACGAGAAAGAGGAGGAATAACAAGATGAAAAAGCTTATTATCATACTGGCCGCAGCGGCCATGACCGGCTGCGGCATCTACAAGCCCTACACCCGTCCCGAGGTGAAAACCGACGGGCTGTACGGCACGGCCGAGACCGCCGACACGACGACGATCGGCAATCTGGGCTGGGAAGAGATGTTCACCGACCCCTACCTGCGGACGCTCATCCGCCAGGGGCTGGAGAACAATACCGACCTGCAATCGGCGCAATGGAGGGTGAAGGAAGCCGAGGCGACGCTTAAGTCGGCGCGCCTGGCTTACCTGCCGTCGTTCAACTTCGCACCTCAGGGCAGCATGAGCAGCTTCGACTGGGCCACGCCGGGCAAAACGTACAGTATCCCGGTTACGGCAAGCTGGCAGATCGACATCTTCAACGGCCTGACCAACGCCAAACGCAAGTCCAAGGCGCTCTACCTCCAGAGCAAGGAGTACGAACAGGCCGTGAAAACGCAGTTGATCTCGGGCATCGCAAATCTCTATTACACGTTGCTGATGCTCGACGGGCAATACGAGGTTACCGAGCAAACTGCCGGGAAATGGCGCGAGAGTGTCCGCACGATGCGCGCGCTGAAAGAGGCCGGCATGGCCAACGAGGCTGCCGTAGCGCAGTACGAAGGCAACTGCCTCGCCATCGAGGCTTCGCTGCACGACTTGGAATACCAGATCCGCCAGGCCGAGAACAGCCTTTGTTCGATGCTGGCCGAAGGCCCGCACCCCATCGAGCGCGGCCGCCTCGAAAGCCAGCAGTTGCCCGACGACCTGACTGTCGGCATACCGGTGCAGATGCTTTCGAACCGCCCCGACATCCGCAGCGCCGAATACTCGCTGATGCAATCCTATTATGCCACCAGCGAGGCACGCTCGGCCCTCTATCCGTCGATCACGCTGAGCGGGACGTTGGGATGGACGAACAACAGCGGGGCCCGGATCGTCGATCCCGGGAAATTCCTCTGGTCGGCCGCAGCATCACTCCTGCAACCCATCTTCAATGCCAACGCCAACCGCGCCCGCGTGAAAATCGCCAAGGCCCAGCAGGAAGAAACCAAGCTGGCATTCCAGCAGGCTCTGCTCAACGCGGGTGCCGAGGTCAACAACGCCCTCACGCAGTGCCAGTCGGCCCGCGCGAAAACCGACCTGCGGACACAGCAGATCGAGGCATTGGAGCGCGCCGTGGAGAGCACCGAACTGCTTATGAAACACGGCAGCACGACCTACCTCGAAGTGCTGACCGCCCAGCAGTCGCTGCTTTCGGCACAGTTGAACCAGATAGCAGACCGCTTTGACGAGATCCAGGGTATCGTGAACCTCTACCAGGCTTTGGGTGGCGGCCGCGACATTGCAGCGGAGGCGAAATAATGAAAAGGGGAGCGACCAAAGAGGAGATCATCCGCATCACGCAGGAACTCATCACCCGGAACGGCATCCGTGCCGTCCGGGTGGATGAGATCGCGCAAACGCTGGGGATCTCGAAACGCACCCTCTATGAAATGTTCGCTGACAAGGAAGACCTGGTGAGCGCCTGCCTCGATTTCATGTGCCATCAACAGCAGGAGCGCATCACGGCTTACAGGAAACGCCGCAGCAGGAGTTCGCTGCAACGGGCCTTCAAGCTGGTATACGAATACATCGAACACCTGTATACGGTCGAAAGCAGTTTTCTGTCCGACCTGCGCCACAAGGTGGCCTACGCGGAACATTTCGACGAACACCGGGAATTCTGGCGCAACGAACTGGCCGCCCACCTGCGCGGAAGCCGGGAAGAAAAGCTCCTGTTGCCCGAAATCGATGCCGAGAGTTTCGCAGACCGGATTCTGGAAACGATCTTCGAAATGCGGATAAACAACGCGACGCGCGAGGAGTCCTACCTCTTTTGCAGGACGATCCTGCGCGGTGCGGCAACCCGCGAAGGGGTCGAGCGGATCGACAGCCACCGATAATTATTCTGTAACACAACGGAAATCCCCGCAGGGCTCCCTCCTGCGGGGATTTTATTTCCGCGCAGGAGGGCTGCCGGCAGGCAAAGCCCAAAGGCCGGCGTCGGGAGCAGAATCAGAATACGGGGAAGGGAAGGAAGGGGAAGGCACTGCCAGGTACCCGGGAAAGGGGGGGGGAGGCGGTCTAACAAGTCCAATTATAACGATTTCACCCCCGTCAGAGTCAGTTCCGACGGGGGTGATTTTCATTTTCAAAGAGTTGTTAGACAACCTCTTTTAGATCATTTAACGCTGACTAATAGAGAAGGGCCTCGTCGGCATCGTCCTGATACCAGTCCACATGCTCCCGGCCGCCCGATGCCGCCCATGCGTTGAAATAGGTATAGACGTCCCGGATATCGCTGCGTTCGAGCGGATAGCGGAACTCACCCGGGATACACAGCGCCCACATCATGTAGTTGTTCTTCACACCGTCGCCCTTGGTGACGAAATAACGGTAGGGATCCGACTCCAGGAAGGTGTTGCCCGATACGACCGCGAATTGCGTCGGCATGCGCCCCGGCATATGGATCTCCTTCTCGCGGGTGAACGTACCCGAACTCTTCTGGTTCACGACGATGAACGCATTGAGTGCCGATTCGCGGACAGCCGCGGGATCGACCGGCTGCGCGAAGGTCACGGTCGTCGTGTGTTTCACGGTCGGTACGGCCACGCCCTTGGTCGTATTGATGTAAGTCCCTTCGCCCAGTATCTCCTGCGAAGTGTTGAAAAGCGGGATTACGGCCAGCTCGCTGCCCGATTCGGGGCCGGGGCCCGCAAATGCACCGCGGCCGAAGGTCGTATTCGTGGTTTCCACGCCGGCGACCTCCGACGCACGTACCTTATCCAGCTGGACGGCAAAGGCATTCAGGTGCGCGGCACCTGCAGCCTTCAGTTCCCAGTTGATGCGGATCAGGCCGACCTTCCCGGTCTCCTTGTCGCTGCGGCGGTCGACGCTTACGACCACCACGACATCGTTCATGTCGTAGTCGCCGATCCACGGCCAGCCATCCTCGAAGCAGTAGGTATAAGGGGCACCCTTGACCTCGATATATTCGGGTTCGGGTTCCGGATCGGGAGTAACGGGCTGCCTGCCGCCGTTGCAGATGGCCTCGGGGATCACGACCGTTTGCTTGGCGCGCATCACGGCGCCGCCGGTGAGGCTGCTCTCGTCGATGACATATTTCGCATCGGCCGCATTGTCGTATACGACCTCCATCAGCCCGTCGAACTTCGTCCCGTAATAGCGCGAACTTACGCCCTTTTCGCGGATCATGACCACGGCCATGAGCTGGTCGGATGCGGCCTGGCTCACGATACGCACATTGCCGCCCGACTTATGGGCATTATATTCGTCCATGGTGAAGATCGCTCCGGCAGCGGCGTACAACTCCGTATTGCTGTTGAAATAGACCGTCCCGGCATCGAGCCCCGCACCGGATGCAATATAGAATCGGGCACCTTCAGCGGCAATTTCCTCGGCTACGGTATGGCAATTCACATAGAGCGTGCCGCCCCCGTGGGCTTCGAGCTTATCCATCGTGGCCACGCCCTTCTGGAACGTAACCGACTGGTTGGTCACGTAAAAAGTCCCGTCGACATTAACGATACCATTCTCGCAGTTAGACAGTTCGGCGTAGGAGTTGAGCTCCAAATCATCGCTCTCTATCTTGCCGTCGTTATAAAGTTTCGCCCGGTTGGTGATTTCCATGTCATCAGCCTCCAATTCTGCGGTGGCACCGTTGTAGAACGCACAGGAATTATTGATGTCGAACGTTCCCTCGACGATAAATTTCCCTTCGTTGACCACGGCCTTGCAGGAAAAGTTGGTTTTCCCGGTGGTGAACTTACCGCCTTCGAAAACGAAAATCGCGGGGTTGGGTGCGTTCTGCTGCATGTTCGCACTTGCTTCACGGATGTATACCTCGCCGCCCGGAAGCACTGCGAGCGTCGCCTGGCCGATCGTAACGGAGGCATCGAGCGTCAGTTTACCCGCCACGTAGAGGATCGGCGAGGGATTAGGGCTAAAGGTTCCGTTCAGGCTGATATTGCCCGTAACCTCGGCTCCTGCCGGGATATAATACTCCGCAGCGGCAAAAGGAGCCCAGCTCGCCCCCAGGTCGATCTTGCCGGCAGGCGTATTCCGGATGATGGCCCCCTCGGCAAAATCACCCTCGGCCTTCGCTGCGAGCCGCGGGTAGTCGGGCATCGAACTGTCGGCCGCGGCGCGCGTCATGCCGGCCATCCGGAGTGAGGGCGTCCCGGCTGCGGCCTTCATCTGCGCACCGGCGACGTTCACCGACGCTGCGACCGGTTCCATGGAGACGGCCACCGTACCGTCGGGCAGGGTGGTCTGGACATAAATGTTCCCGATCCCGGCCGGGATCGTCACCGCGGTCTCGAACACGGGGCGGGATGGCGTCACCACACCCATCGCCACGACATTGCCGTCCGAGAGGATCGGAGAGGAATAAACACGGATAACGGCATATTGGGGCGCACTGCCCGTAACACTCGGCATGCCGACCGAAATATCCAGGTCACGGGTCGTTTCCCATTTGAAATCAGCGGGAACTGCAGACGAGGGCTCCTGCGGTTCGCCGCTGCCGGTGCCCATGTGTTTCTGGCACGAAAAGGCCAAAAGCGTCGTTGCAATAGCTGCAACAGCGTAAAGTCGTTTCATAAATTGATATTTTTAATCCATCCCATCGTGCGTTGCGCACTTTCTTCGACACAAATATAAACATTAATTTCCAATTTAAAACTTTTTCGACCTTTTATTCGACAAAAAAGGCCAGCTTCGCAAATATGGCATACAAAATCCCGGCCGCAAAACCGCTTTTTCAGGGGAGTGGCGAAATGCCTTGGGGCTAATTAAAAGTGCAGGACAGGGGCACAGAATTGCGGAACAGGAACTTAACCTAAATACCGGGCAGGGAAAACCGGCGGAAACCTTGCCGCAATGGGCGGGCACTCCGAGACCGGGCAATTATCGCGGATGCCGGCTCAATGACATGAATGGTTGTTTCTATACTCCCTTGGTGACATATGCTTCATCTTCCTGAAGATACGGTTGAAATGCGGGACATCGTTGAATCCTACGGCATAGCATATTTCCGACACCTGCTTCTGCGAATGTACCAGCAGCTCGCAAGCCGTATTCAAACGATACCGGGTAACGAACTCGGAAAAAGTCATTCCCTTGCACCGCTTGAAATAAGAGCAGAACGCAGAGCGGTTCATGCCGACCTCGGCCGCAATCTCATCCAGAGAGATGGTATGGACGTAATGCGCCATCAGATAAGCGCTGATTTGCTGCATGCGCCGCACATCCCGCTCGATGCGCATCGGCTTCCCCGCAAACGTATGGTCGGACGAGGTGAAAATGACAGGCAGCAGGCGGAACATTTCGCACAAACGGCCCAATTCATCCAGGTCGTTCATCCGTGACAATGTTTTGCGAATGATGCGGGAGCTTTCGGAACCGAACTTCCGTGCATCGGTCGGAAACGTGATTCCAGCCAGTCGGTTGCGCAGTTCAGGAAACACGTCCACACACCGCTCCACCAACGAGTGGCTGAAGGCCACCATCAGATACCGGACGTATCCCCGTTTGTCCGCCGAATCCGACGCATACTCCCAGCGATGGAGCATGGACGGCGGTATCAACGCCACATCACCAGCCGCAAAGGGCTGCAACGTATCGCCCGCCATCCGCCTGCCGCACCCGTGAACGACATAATACAGTTCCCACGCATCGTGCCGGTGCAGCTTGGCTTCGACATTTGTTTTTACACATTGGTCTATGAAGAAGAACGAATGATCCTTCACTTCGGGCAATTCATAAGGGATAGCGGTATCTTCCATCATGGCATGTAAATTAACGTTCCTGCAAATCTACGACAAATGTATGAAACAATACCACAAATACACAACAATAAAGAGGCGTAACTTTGCAACTGTAAACGACAAGTGTAACCTAAAAACGTATTGTTATGGATTTCTATCAAGTATTGGAGAAAAGGAGAACCATCCGCGACTTTTCCGACAGGGAAGTGCCGGACGAAGTATTGGGAAGGATCTTGGCGGCGGCGTTCAAGGCTCCGACAAACGATCACCTGCGCCAGTTGGAGTTTGTAGTCGTGCGGGGGCAGGAGAACATCTCCCGCATGATCTCGCCCGTTGCCGAAAACACCGAAAATATTCAGCAGGCGGGATTGGAGGCTGCCGCCGGTGTGATGGACAGGGACGAGCACGCCATGTTTACCGACGCACTGCCCAAGCAGCAAAAGATGCTCATGCAGAGCGGATGCCTCGTCCTGCCGTTCTTCCGGCAAAAGGATTGTCCGCTATGCGAACCGGCCGACCAAAGTTCGCTCAATTATTTTGCTTCGGCATGGGCGGCAGTCGAGAACATCCTGCTGGCGGCAACGGCGGAGGGGCTGGCCTGTGCGTTCCGTATCCCCATCGGTAATGAACCGGAACACGTCAAACGACTGGTCAACGCTCCCGAAGGATACGAATTCACCTGCTTTCTTGCCATTGGCCATGCAGCCCCAAACGCCCATCTCAGCAGGCAGAAAGAGATTCGTACGGAGGAGAGGATCCACCAAAACATTTGGTAACCACGGCAAGAATGATATGGTAAAAGCGGCTCGGCTCGACATGCCGGTAACGCCTGCGAACGAAAAGTTATCCATCTTTTTGCAAAAAAATCGGGCCGACCGCAAGCATGAGCCGAAAAATTCCTATATTTGCACACAGGAAAACATCCGAAAGCAGAAAATGATTGCCACGACGACATACCACGACACATACGGCGGCTCGCTCCGCAGTATGACCATGGATATGATGTACATGCGCAACCGATTCCGCCGGGTGTAGATTTTCCGTGTATACGAACGACACAATCCGGCTTCAGAGAGGTCGGATTTTTTTTGTAACGACTAAAAAACAGATAGCATGGCTGAGAAAAAATTACGTTTCGAGACATTGCAGATCCACGGAGGGCTGCAACCCGACGACCCAACGGGTGCCCGCGGTGTGGCAATATATCCCACGGCGGCATACCGCTTCAAGAGCTGCGAACACGCCGCCAAACTCTTCGACCTGAGCGAAGGGGGCAACATTTACACCCGGCTGCAAAACCCGACCACGACCGTATACGAGCAACGCATCGCCGCCCTGTACGGGGCCGTGGGGGCGCTGGCTGTCTCGTCGGGCATGTCGGCCATACTCATCGCCGTGCTCTCGCTGGCGGCCGAAGGCGACAACATCGTCGCCTCGCCGTTCCTCTACGGCGGCACCTTCACCCAGTTCCGCATTTCGCTGCGCAGGCTCGGCATCGACTGCCGCATCGCCCGAAGCGAACGCCCTGAGGACTTCGAGGCGCTGATCGACGGACGCACGAAAGCGATTTACGCCGAGAGCATGGGCAACCCCTCCTGCACCGTATCGGACATGGAAGCATTGGGCAAGCTGGCCAAACGCTACGACGTGCCCTTCATCGTGGACAATACGTTCGGTGCCGCGGGCTACCTGTGCAACCCCTTCGAGTGGGGTGCGAACATCGTCGTCGACTCGGCGACCAAGTGGATCAACGGGCACGGCACGGCCATGGGCGGGGTGATCGTCGACGGGGGCAATTACAACTGGGCCAACGGCAAGTTCCCGCAGATCGACGGGCCGTCGGAAGGGTATCACGGACTGAATTTCCACGAGGCATTCGGCGCGGCTGCCTTCATCGTGAAATGCCGCGTGGACGGTGTCCGCGACCTGGGCTGCTGCCCCTCGCCGTTCGACTCCTACCTGATGACGCTCGGGCTGGAAACGCTTTCGCTGCGCGTGCGGCACGAAGTCGAGTCGGCCCGCAGGCTGGCCGAATACTGCCGCAACCATCCCAAAGTGGAGCGTGTCAGCTTCGTGGGCTTCGAGTCGCACCCGAGCTACGCAAACGCGAAGAAGTATTTCCGGTTCGGTTCGTCGGCCGTCTTCACCATCGAACTCAAAGGCACGCTCGACAGCACCGTACGTTTCGTCGAATCGCTCAACCTGGCGGCACACATGGTCATGATCGGCGACTCGGTCACGGTCGTTACGCACCCGGCATCGACCACGCACAAACAGCTCAGCGACGCAGACCTCGCCGCAGCAGGCGTTACACCGACCATGCTGCGCATCTCCGTCGGGCTGGAGAATACCGACGATCTTATCGACGACTTCGAACAGGCTTTCGCACACATCGGATAATGGAACCCAGCATTTACAAAGCACCCGGGCCGTTCGTGCTCGAAACGGGGCATACGCTGCCCGAGCTGAGGATCGCTTACCACACCTACGGCAAGCCCAATGCGGCGTACGACAACGTCGTGTGGGTATGCCATGCCCTGACTGCCAATTCGGATGTGGCAGACTGGTGGCCGCACACGGTGGAGGCGGGGTGTTTCCTCGACCCGGCACGCCACTTCGTGGTCTGCGCCAACATCCTCGGGTCGCACTACGGCACCACGGGGCCGCTGCACGTGAACCCGGAAACGGGAAGCCCCTATTACAAGGATTTCCCGCCGTTCACGATCCGCGACATCGTCCGTGCACACCGGCTGTTGGCCGGCGCACTCGGCATCGGCCGCATCGACACGCTCGTAGGCAGTTCGGTCGGGGGGTTTCAGGCTATCGAGTGGGCGGTCATGGAGCCGGAGCGCATCGGCAAGCTGATCCTGATCGCCACGGCGGCCAAGGCTTCGCCCTGGACGATCGCCATCGACCAGACCCAGCGCATGGCCATCGAGGCCGACACGACGTTCGGCGAGCCGCGCGACGACGCCGGGATGGCCGGGTTGGCGGCCGCCCGCGCCCTGGGGCTGCTCACGTACCGGGGTTCGCTGGGATACAACCTCACGCAGCAGGACAGGGAGGAACTCCCCGCAGTACACCGCGCATCGACCTACCAGCAATATCAGGGCGAGAAACTCTGCCGGCGCTACAACGCCTACTCGTACTATGCCATACTCAACGCCTTCGACACCCACGACACGGGGCGCGGGCGCGGCGGCCCTCGCACGCATCGGGGCCCGCACGACGGTGGTCGGCATCACGACCGACATCGTCTTCACCCCGGCCGAGATGCGCGAACTGCACGGCATGATCGCCGGAAGCACGTACCACGAAATAGACTCCCCGTTCGGGCACGACGGCTTCCTGGTCGAACACGGGCAGTTGAACGACATCCTCTGTCCGTTCATGAACAATCAATAAACAAGCAGCATATGAGCAAAATCAAAATCGGCCTGTTCGGGTTCGGCGTCGTCGGACAGGGAATCTACCAGGTAGTGCAGAAATCGAAGAACGCCCACGCGGAGATCGTAAAGATCTGCGTCCGCGACCCGGAAAAACCGCGCAAGATCGAGGTCGACAAATCCCTCTTCACGACGTCGGTCGACGAGATACTCGACAACCGGGACATCAACCTGATCGTGGAGGTGATCGACCAGGCCAATGCCGCATACAGCATCGTCAAGCGGGCTCTGCTGCGCGGCATCCCGGTCGTCTCGGGCAACAAGACCATGCTGGCGCACCACCTTCCGGAACTGATCGAGATCCAGAAGACACACAACGTGGCGCTGCTGTACGATGCCTCGTCGTGCGGTTCGATCCCCGTCATCCGCAACCTCGAGGAGTATTACGACAACGACCTGCTGTTAGAGGTGAAGGGCATCCTGAACGGCTCGTCGAACTACATCCTCTCGCGCGTCTTCGACCACGCCGAGAGTTACGACAGCGCCCTGGCGCAGGCGCAGGCGCTCGGCTTCGCCGAAAGCGACCCGTCGTTCGACATCGAAGGCTACGATTCGCTCTTCAAGCTGGTGATCATCACCGTACATGCGCTGGGCACCTACGTCGCCCCGGAAAAGATTTTCACCTACGGCATCTCGACCATCCACGATTCGGACATCCGGTATGCCCGCGAAAAAAACGTGAAGATCAAACTCGTGGCGCAGGTCGTCAAGGTGAGCGACGAACACTTCACGATGTTCGTCATGCCGGAGTTCGTGACACCCTCGAAATATATTTACAGCGTGGACGACGAGTACAACGGCGTAGTGATCCGCGGCGAGTGCTACGACCGGCAGTTCATGTTCGGCAAGGGGGCCGGGAGCCTGCCCACGGCCTCGTCGATCCTGAGCGACATCATGGCCCGCCTGAACAACTACCGCTACGAGTACAAGAAACAGAGCTACATGCAGAAGCCCGACTATACGACGGACATAACCCTGAAAATCTATGCGCGCTACAACCAGACCGACGTACACGGCATCCTGAACTTCTCGAAAGTCCACGAACAGTACATCAGCGAAGAGAGCAATTACGTCATCGGCGACATCCTGCTGAGCGAGCTGCTCGCCAAACGCGACCGGCTCCGGGGAAAGGACGTGTTCCTGGCCAACATCCCGGTCTTCTTCCTGAACCGCGACAACTGACACGACGCAGGCACAGGGCTCCTGCGGGGAGGGGCGGCACGGCGATCCGCTCCCACCGCATCTTCGAGGGAAGGTTGCACGGCGGCCTGCCTCAGGAGGGTAAACCCACAGTAAAAAGACGATCCCCGGCTCATCCGAGACCGGGGATCGTTCCTTTTCCGCGGCATCCGCCGCCGGCTATGAATCTTTCACGCAGCGCAGCGAGACACCGTTCCCGGCGGGAAACGGAGCGAGCCCGGCTACGATTCCGCCCGACGAATAACTCAATGCCTGGTAGCCCGAACCGCCGTCTTGCGGGGTACAGCTCATCAAATAGCCTTTGGTTTCAGTAAGGTAACGCCCCGTCTCCGAATTCCACATCCCGGCGCTACGGAGCAGGGACGCATCGTATTCGGGGCTGGCGATCATCTGTTCGATCTCGGCGCCCGTGGGGACATGCCAGCCCGGCGGACAAATCCCCCGCACCGAGGTGCCGGATGCGGCGGCCGTACTACCCAGAGCCGTCGTAAAGCTGTAAAGCAGTCCCCGTTCCGCGACATATTGGGCGTCGTTCGATCCCTCCGAACCGCGGCAAGGATACCAGATACCGGTTCCGATCTGGGCACCGTCGGGCAAATAACGCAGGTTCCGGGTCATCCATACCCGTCCGCCGATCGTCGCGGTGGGGTAGTCCACACCCCCGTAGGAAAGCGTCCCGGGATCACCGCCCTCGCCGCCGCCTTCATCACCGCCTCCGCCGCCATCGAGCGAACCTCCGTCGCCCCAGTCGACGACTTCGCCGCTCAGTTCCACGTCGATGTCGATATTGGTCACGACGACCGACATGTCATAGCGTTTCCCGCTTTCGAGCTGTGCCGAAGAGAGGGTCTTGCTGCGGCTCTTCCCGTCGTCGGTCGCCACCGTGACCGTCAGGGCAGCCTGCTGCGGCACGAGGATGACGCGGTAGGCGGCACCGGTCGTCACTTCGAACGCCTCGACGTCGGATGCGGCCGCCCCGCCCTTGGCCGCGGCGGAGGGCACCGTGTAATCGACGACGGCCGTCGGGACGAGCCCGCCGACCGCAACCCCCGTAACCGAGGCGTCGGAATTATTGGTAATGACGATCGTCAGCTGCGACATCACATGATAAAAGAGCATTCCGACAGGCGCCGAGGTTGGTGTAACGTCCTTCTTCACCGCGACCAGCAGGTCGGACGATGCGGCTCCCGAGGTTTGATCCAACGCAACGGAAAACTCCGCGGGCATTCCCTGCCCGGAGTAAGGATGGTAGGCCGTGAGCGTCGATTTTTCATTCGAATCGTTATACCACAGCAAATCCGCGGCCGTAAAGGCCGTACCGTCGTAGGTCATCAGGACATTCTGCACGTAGGTTTCCGAACCTTTGGCAATGCTCAGCCCGATGCGGTCGCCGGTATCGAAATGCAATCCCGTAACACGGGTCTGGATCGTCGGTGCGATTTTCACACAAGGCGTACCTGTGTCGGACTTTGAGCAGCCTGCCGCAAGGGCAGCGGCGGCCAAAGCCGTCAGAAGTGTTGTTTTCATCTCGCGATAATCGTAATAGGGTGTGACTTTTCAGCACAAATTTAAACCTTTTTACGTCATTCACAACACTTTCGAACAGTTTTTACGATCAATTCCGGTAATAGGATCCGTCGAGTCCGAGCGTAAAGCTATCCCGGCGCAGGAGTGTGACGACAGCCACGGCCAGCACCAGCACGGCATTGAAAAAGAAGGGGAAGCGGTCGCTGTGTGTCCCGAAAACGTGACGGAAGAGGTCTACGATAAAAGGGCAGACCATCACGGCCAGGTAATTCACCGACATGACGAACGAAAGGGCCAGCGTAGCGGAACGCGGCGGGGCGATGGTCGCCGCCTTGTCGTAAATGACAGGCTGCATGATCCCGTATCCCAGCCCGGTGCAAAGCGCCCCGAAGGCCAGCATCGCCTTGCCGTGGAAAACCCCGACACACAGCAGCCCCACACAGACCAGCACGAGCGCCACGAGGTTGACATTCCGCTTCAAAGAGCGGATGATGTTGGCGATGAACAGCCCCGGCAGCATGATCGCAAGGAAAAACAGCGAGATCAGCACCCCGGAAAACGAGCTGTCGATCTTGTAGTCGTCGATCAGGAACGAGGCATAGAATGTCACGACCAGCACGGCGTAGGTGACGAAGAAATAGAACGCCATCAGCCCGGCGAGCTTACGGCGGTCGATCATCTTGTGGCGCAATTGGATGCTCTGTTCTGGTTCAGGGACGGAGCGCTGCCGCTTGAGCAGGAACGACAGCGCGAGCGAAATACCCGGCAGGGTATAGACCAGAAAGGGCAGATGCCAGTCCACATTGGCCAGGTAGCCCGTCACGACGGTCGCCAGCACGAGTGTCAGGTTGTTGATCGACGAGCTGTACCCCAGCTGCCGGACACGGTAATCGCCCGTAAAGTAGTCGACCACGAGCCCCGTGGAGAAGGGGATCACCATGCCGGCGCCGATGCCGAGGATGCAGCTGATGACGATGAGCCACATCATGCTCCGGGCGAAGAGGCATGCCACGCCGCTCAGGAAGAAGATCGACAGCCCGACGGCAAGGATCTTGAGCTTGTCCCTGCCGACGGAGAGCTTGCCGGCAAGCAGGACGAAGGGGATGATCAGCAGCGAGGGCAGCGACGTGAGCATCTGTATTTCGAGGTCGGTGGCCTTCGGGAAGATTTTATTCAGGTCGCCGAGGATCGGCGAGATCGCCAGCCCCGGCAGCGAGGCGATTGCCGACACCGACCATATCGCCAGCAGCACCGCCAGCGTAACCGTACCTTTTCCTGTCTTGATTTTCATGTCCGGAATTTTAGTACCGCTATTCCCGCAACTGTTATACCAAACGAAAACGGGCCGG
>OKSP01000795.1_pt1 | contig 15488 bp, 12 predicted proteins | sample 2434041 | NCBI WGS metagenome assembly OKSP01 (sample SAMEA3879593, study PRJEB24766) | human gut metagenome | biome: human-associated habitat; feature: feces | place: USA | collected 1985/1987
CCGACACAAAGCAGAAATTGGACAACGACGTATTCAGTGCCGCAAGTATCGCGCAGAAATACAACTGTATGCTCACCCGCCTTGACTACCGGCAGGAACAGGGGCTTATGTCCTCTATCCCATTGGGCGAAAACCTAATCCAAATCCAGCGGGGCTTGACGACTTCCAGCACCGCCATTTTCGTCCCCTTTACGGTACAAGAGCTGTTCCAAAGCGGCGAAGCGTTGTATTACGGCTTAAACGCATTATCGAATAACATGATTTTGTGCGACAGGAAAAGGCTGAAGAACCCTAACGGCTTGATACTCGGCACACCCGGCAGCGGCAAGAGTTTTTCGGCAAAGCGCGAGATCACCAACGCTTTTCTCATTACCGCAGACGATATTATCATTTGCGACCCGGAAGCGGAATATTACCCCCTTGTGGAACGGCTGAAAGGGCAGGTTATCAAGGTTTCGCAGAACAGCACGCAGTACATTAACCCGATGGATATAAACCTCAATTACAGCGAGGGCGACACGCCCATAGCCTTAAAGAGCGATTTTATCCTTTCCTTTTGCGAGTTGATTATGGGCGGCAAAAACGGGCTGGAAGCGGTTGAAAAGACTTTGATTGACCGCGCCGTTATCAGCGTGTACCGCAGCTACCTTGCAGACCCGAAGCCGGAGAATATGCCGATTTTGGGCGACCTCTACAATGAAATCAAGAAGCAGCCGGAAAAGGAAGCGCAGCGTATCGCGTCGGCATTGGAACTCTATGTAAATGGCAGTTTGAACGTGTTTAACCACCAAACAAACGTTGACATTCACAACCGCCTTGTCTGCTTTGATATTAAAGAACTCGGCACCCAGCTACGAAAACTCGGTATGCTCATTGTCCAAGATCAAGTTTGGAACAGAGTTACCATAAACCGCAGCGAAGGCAAGGCGACGCGGTACTATATCGACGAGTTTCATTTGCTGCTCAAAGAGGAACAGACCGCAGCGTACAGCGTTGAGATTTGGAAGCGTTTTAGAAAGTGGGGCGGTATTCCGACAGGTATCACCCAAAACGTGAAAGATTTGTTATCGTCCCGCGAGGTGGAGAACATTTTTGAAAACAGCGATTTTGTGTATATGCTCAACCAAGCCCAGGGCGACAGGGAAATCCTTGCAAAGCAGCTTAACATTTCGCAGCAGCAAATGACCTATGTAACCCATTCCGACGCGGGCGAGGGGCTTATCTTCTATGGCAACGTGATTTTGCCCTTTATTGACCGTTTCCCGCAAGATACGGAACTCTATCGTGTAATGACGACCAAACCCGGCGAGGTGTCGGCATGAGGATAGAAATGGACAAAATCTATTGCGGCGACAGCTTGCAGGTGCTTCAAACCTTGCCGGATAACTGTATGGATTGTTGCGTAACGTCCCCGCCCTACTATGCTTTGCGCGATTACGGCACAGACGGGCAGATCGGACGGGAAGCAACGCCGGAGGAATATGTTTCCCGTATTACGGCGGTATTCCATGAGGTAAAGCGGGTGCTTACGCCGGAGGGTACTTGTTGGCTGAATATCGCGGACACTTATTGCGGCACAGGCAGCAAAGCCGACCACCAAGACCCCAAATACCCCAAAGGCAGGAACGGGCAGCAAGTGGCGTTTAACCACCGCGCCCCCGGCTGCAAGCCCAAAGATTTAATTGGTATTCCGTGGCTTGTAGCCCTCGCCTTGCGGGGCGACGGTTGGTATTTGCGCAGTTCTATCATTTGGCACAAAACAAACCCCATGCCGGAAAGCACGCGGGACAGGCCGACCCGCTGCTATGAATATGTGTTTCTGCTTACCAAGTCAAAGAAGTATTATTACGATTGGCAAGCAGTAGCCGAGCCGATAGCCCCCACAACGGCGGGGCGGCTGAAAAGCGGAGTTAGCAAAGGAAATAAGTATAACGTTACTGTTCCGGGGCAAAACCAACCGCAGAAAATCAACCGCCCCCGCGAAAAGGGCGCATACGCCGACGAGTTGATTTCTCCCGTCCGCAGCCGCCGCAACGTTTGGCAGATTAACAATGTCGGCTATCATGGCGGGCATTTCGCAGCGTTCCCGCCGAAACTTGCGGAAACGTGCATTTTGGCGGGCTGTCCCATCGGCGGGATTGTCCTTGACCCCTTTTTCGGCAGCGGCACGACGGGCATGGTAGCAAAACGGCTTAACCGCCGCTATATCGGCATTGAGTTAAACCCCGACTATTGCGAACTTGCAAAACAGCGGATTGGAGGTGATGAAGATTGAGCAAGGAACTGAAAGCCCCCGACAAGGTAACGCAAAAAATGACCCGCGACGGTGCGGTTGCGGAAAACCTCACGACGGGCGAAACGTCCAGTATCAGCGAAAGGCCGCAGGAAGAAAACTATTCAGCCCCCGCAGGGGTGGCAGCGGAAAAGGTTGTGCAGCATATCGGCGCAGAGATTGAGCGACACGCAGCAAAAGGCGCGGAGAAAAAAGCCCTTGACGCGACGCAGCCTAAAACCCATTCTTCCCGCTTGCAGTTTTCCGAAGCGGAACGGGCAACGCCGGAACTTCAAAAAGCGATCAAGAAATCGGATAAGGCGGCAGACTGTTTAGACGCAGCGCGGGCGGCTATCCCCAAGCAGACCAAAATCAAGAAAGAGCGCGTTTTTGACGAAGCGAAAGGCAAGGCAAAGACGCGCCTTTCCTTTGAAAAGACGGATAAGCCCCCAAACGGCAAGTTGCGGCATAACCCCTTATCCCGTCCGGCACAGGAGTTAAACAGTACCGTACATGGGAAAATCTACGAGGTAGAGAAAGAAAACGTCGGTGTGGAAAGCGGGCACCGGGTAGAACTTGCCGGAGAGAAAGCGGGCGGCATGGCGGCGCGGGCAGTTAAGGGCGGCATACGCCGCCATAAGCTGAAACCCTACCGGGAAGCGGCAAAAGCAGAAAAGGCAGCATTTAAGGCAAACGTCAACTTCCAGTATCACAAGACCCTGCACGACAACCCACAGCTTACTTCTAACCCGCTTTCCCGTTTCATGCAGAAACAGCAGATAAAACGCCAGTATGCAAAGGCGGCAAAGAAAGGAGGGACAAAAGCCGCAGCGGAAGCTACAAGAAAGACGGCGAAGAAAACTGCCGAGGAAACAAGGAAAGCCGCCGCATTTGCGGCAAGACACCCGGCGGGCATTTTGATTGCAGTTGCCGCGCTGCTTCTCTTTATTATGATTTCCGCAGGGCTGTCCTCTTGCGGGGCTATGTTTTCGGGCTTGACAAACGGCGTGCTTGGCACGTCCTATACGTCGGAGGACAGCGACCTTGTGGCAACGGAACAGAGCTATGCTGCAATGGAAAACGAGCTGCAAAGTGAGATTGACGCTATCGAAAGTACTCGCAGTGGCTATGATGAATACCGCTATGACCTTGACAGTATCGGGCATAACCCCCACGAATTAGCGTCGTACTTGACTGCCCTTTTACAGAGTTACACCCCACAAAACGCACAGGCAGAGCTAAAGCGGCTGTTCGGCTTACAGTACACCTTGACGCTGACGGAAGAAATCGAGATACGCACCACCACTGACGAGGAGGGCAACGAGGAAGAATACGAATACCGTATCTTGAACGTGAAGCTGACAAACAAGCCGATTGCTTCCCTTGCGGAAGAACTGCTGAACCCACAGCAGTTTGAAATGTTCAAAGTGTACTTACAGACACAGGGCAACAAACCATTGATTTTTGGCGGCGGCTCTCCCGACGGAAGCCCGTCCGAGGATTTAAGTGGCGTGGAGTTTGTAAACGGTACGCGCCCCGGAAATCAAGAGCTTATGGAGCTTGCAAAGCAGCAAGTCGGAAATGTGGGCGGCTACCCTTACTGGTCTTGGTACGGCTTTAACAGCCGCGTGGAATGGTGCGCCTGTTTTGTATCATGGTGCTACAATCAAGCCGGAAAAAGCGAACCCCGATTTGCGGGCTGCGAATGGCAGGGTGTCCCTTGGTTTCAGTCAAGGGGACAATGGGGCGCACGCGGCTATGAGAATATCGCACCGGGCGACGCTATCTTTTTCGATTGGGATTTAGACGGTGTTGCAGACCATGTGGGGCTTGTGCTTGGCAGGGACGGAAGCCGCGTCTATACCGTTGAGGGCAATTCCGGCGACGCCTGCAAGATAAAGAGCTATGACCTTAACTATCAATGTATCAAAGGCTACGGGCTGATGAACTGGTAAAGCAGCCCCAAAAAGAAAGGAGAAATGACCTATGGCAAACAATAAAATCGACCGTATCAATAAGGAAATCGCAAAGACCCGCGAGAAAATCACAGAGTATCAGAACAAGTTAAAAGGACTGGAAGCGCAGAAAACCGAAGCGGAAAACCTTGAAATCGTACAGCTTGTACGAGCTATGCGTCTGACCCCGCAGGAACTGAACGCTATGCTGTCCGGCGGCGGTATTCCCGGCATGACTGCCGCACCCGCAGAAGAAAACGAACAGGAGGAAAATGCAGATGAAGAATAAACTGAAAAAGACCATGACTGCCCTTTGTGCCGCCCTTATCTTTATGGGCGGTTTTTCTGTCCCTGCCTATGCACAGGGCGCAGCCACAGAGCTGAACGCCGGGGACGCGACCAACGACAGCAATGTAGTTGTGGAAGAAAAAGAGGAAACGCCGCCCCTTACCCCAAAGGGAAACGCAACACTGGTTGACGATTACGGCGGCAATAAGCAGCTTATCACTGTTACCACCAAAGACGGCAACTATTTCTATATCCTCATTGACCGCGCCGCCGAGGGCGAACAGACCGTACATTTCCTAAATCAAGTGGACGAAGCCGACCTTATGGCACTGACCGAAAACGGCGAAGCTGCCAAAAAGCCGGAAATCTGCAACTGTACGGAGAAATGCGAAGCCGGAAAGGTAAACACGTCCTGCCCGGTATGTGTTACCAGTTTGACAGGCTGCACAGGCAAAGAACCCACCCCAACACCAACGGAGCAGCCGGAAGAACCGAAAGAAAAAGGCGGCAATCCCGGTGTGGTGCTTGCCTTAGTCCTCTTTGCCCTGCTTGGTGGCGGCGCAGCGTTCTACTACTTTAAGTTTCTAAAGCCGAAGCAGAATGTAAAGGGCGATACCGACCTTGAAGATTTTGAATTTGAGGACTGCGACGAGGACGAGCCGGAAGCAGATACCAGGGAAACTCCCGAAGATGAAGAAACGGAGGAAGAAACCCTATGACCCTGTTTACCGACAATCCCTTTGAAAAGATGATGATACAGAAACCGAACGGGCGGCGTGATAATGCGCCGCCTGTTCCTTATCCCCCGGCTTGCGCTTCCTGCCCTTATAAGGGACAGTCCCCTTGTGTGGGGTACTGTCTGAAACAGGTACAGAAGAAAAAAGAAACCGAGCCGGAACGCTGAAAAGAAATGTGGAGAAACTTCTTTTTGTGTGGTAAAATAATTATCATATAGCAAAGGAGCTGATGAATTGGGAAATAAATTAACAGACGCTTTAATAGCAACTGGAAAAGGGGCTGTATCATTATTCCCCGGAGGTGGTTTTTTAGCCGAGTATATAAGTTTGGCACAAGGGTATGTGGCTGATAAACGAATGAATGAGTGGAAGCAAAGAGTTGAGGAAATATTAGAAAAAATTCCACGCTCAATAGATGAATTGGCACAAGATGAGGCGTTCTATTCTTGTGTTCAAGTTGCAACTATGGGAGCAATGAGAGCATATCAGAAAGAAAAGCAAGAGCTTTTTGCTAATGCACTTTATTCTTCTGCAAACAATATAGATATACCAACGGATAAAAAACTTTTTTACTTGTCATTACTTGGAAGTTATACATTAAGTCATATAATGTTGCTAAAATATTTCGCACAAGATAATTACAATGAAAAGGTTATTAAGCGAAGTGGAACAACAATTCGGACGATTGGTGGAACAGAACACCCGATAAAAGGAATTATTGAGAAACTTCCTTGCTTTGCAGATGATATAATGTTTGTAAAACATATTGCAGGACAGCTTTGTTCAGACAGTTTAATAAGCATTGTAGATTTTGATACACCTGTTTCAACAGAACTTGCAAGAGCAAAAAGAACCACAAAATACGGAGATGAATTTTTAAAATTTATTCAAGACTATCAATAGATAGCTTATTTGTAGAGTAGCCAGAAATGGCTGCTCTTTTCTTTTACCCGAAAGGAGGATTTATCATTGATTTTAGTTATCGCAGAAAAGCCCAGTGTGGCACAGACAATCGCTGCCGTACTTGGGGCAAAGGAAAAGAAAGACGGATTTCTCACAGGAAGCGGCTATCTTGTTTCTTGGTGCGTGGGACATTTGGTAGGGCTTGCGGAAGCTGCCGCCTACGGGGAGCAGCATAAAAAGTGGAGCTATGACAGCCTGCCGATTCTGCCGCAGCCGTGGCAATATACCGTATTCAAAGACAGGCAAAAGCAGTTCAAAATCCTAAAAGACCTCATGCGCCGCAGCGACGTTTCCGAGGTTGTCAATGCCTGCGACGCAGGGCGCGAGGGCGAGCTGATTTTTCGCCTTGTCTACCATGCGGCGGGGTGCGATAAGCCCTTTTCCCGCCTTTGGATTTCCTCTATGGAGAAAAGCGCAATTAAAAGGGGCTTTGCAGAGCTGAAACCCGGCGAAGCGTATGACGCGCTCTATGCGTCGGCTCTGTGCCGCGCAAAAGCGGACTGGATCATCGGCATCAACGCCACCCGCCTTTTCTCCGTCCTTCACGGCAAAACTCTAAACGTAGGGCGCGTTCAGACGCCGACCTTAAAAATGCTTGCAGACCGGGATGCGGCGATCACCTCTTTCAAGAAAGAAACCTACCATATCGTCCGTCTTGATGTGGGCGGCGCGGAAGCGGCAAGCGCAAGAATCTCCAACGCCGCAAAAGCGGAAGCGGTAAAAACGGCTTGCGAAGCGTCGCAGGCCGTGTGCGTTTCGGTGAGGCGTGAGAGGAAAACCGAGCAGCCGCCCCGCCTGTTCGACCTTACAGGCTTGCAGCGGGAAGCCAACCGCATTTACGGTTACACCGCAAAACAGACCCTTGACCTTGCACAAGCCCTTTACGAAAAGCGGCTGCTTACCTACCCGCGAACGGACAGCAATTATCTGACCGACGACATGGGCGATACGGCGGCGCATATCGCCGCGCTGCTTGTCGGCAAGCTGCCCTTTATGAAAGGCGCGGCGTTTACGCCGGACATAGCCCGGACGCTTGACAGCAAAAAGGTGTCCGACCACCACGCCATCATTCCGACAATGGAGCTTGCGAAAGCAGACCTTACCGCGCTGCCGGAAAGCGAAAGAAATATCCTCACCCTTGCCGGGGCGCGTCTGCTGTTCGCCGCCGCCGAGCCACACGTTTTTGATGCGGTAACGGCGGTGTTTTCCTGTGCCGATACCGAGTTTACGGCAAAGGGAAAGACGGTTCTTTGCGACGGGTGGAAAGAGCTTGAACGACGCTACCGGGCGACGCTGAAAGGAAAGCCCGACGCAGAGGGCGACGAGGAAATCGAGCGTATTTTAGATGTACCGACCTTTGCCGAGGGACAGAGCTTTGACAGCCCAGCCGCAAGAGTTATGGCGCACGACACGCAGCCCCCGAAGCCGCACACGGAAGCAAGCCTGCTTTCGGCTATGGAACGCGCCGGAAGCGCGGACACCGACCCGGACGCAGAACGCCGGGGGCTTGGTACTCCCGCTACCCGCGCCGCCGTGATTGAAAAGCTGGTCAAATCCGGCTTTGTGCAGCGCAAGGGAAAACAGCTTATTCCAACCAAAAACGGCAACCACCTTGTTTGCGTTCTGCCCGATACGCTGACCTCTCCGCAGCTTACCGCCGAATGGGAAAACGCTCTGACGCAGATTGCAAAGGGCGCAGCCGACCCGGAGGACTTTATGCGGGGCATTGAAGAAATGGCGCGGGAGCTGGTGAAAGCCTATCCGTTTCTTTCCGAAAATCAGAAAGACCTGTTCAAAGAGGAACGGACGGTGATCGGCAAATGCCCCCGCTGCGGCGGGAACGTCTGCGAGGGCAGGAAAAACTACTACTGCGAAAAGAAGGGCTGCGCCTTTGTCATGTGGAAAAACGACCGCTTTTTTGAGGAACGCAAAACCGCCTTTAGCCCGAAAATCGCCGCCGCGCTGCTTGCGGGCGGCAGGGCGAAGGTCAAAAAGCTGTATTCCCCGAAAACGGGTAAAACCTATGACGGAAGCATTGTATTAGCCGATACGGGCGGGAAATATGTCAACTACCGTATCGAGCTTGCGAGGGACAAAGAACTTACGCAGCAAGCATAGGAAAGGGGTACCCTTTCCGTAAAATCCCCGTTCTGACGCTATGCGCAGAATGGGGATTTTGCTTGTTGGGAAGTTTCCCAAACCCTCTGTAACGATGAAAGGAGGCGTAAGCCATGCAGAACAAGCCGAAAGCAGAGCTGACCGCCGCCCTGATGCTTCTTGATACCCGCAGTATGTCCTTTGATATGCGGGAAATCGACAACCGCCGCTTTATGTTCTCCCCGCAGGCGAGAGAGCTGATTTTAGGCAGACAGTACAGGGGCGGGCAGCTATACAAAAGCCATGCCGAGGAACACTTTGACAGCGGGGCGAAAGCCCCTTTCGACAGCTTTATCCGGGGCTGGATCGGCACAGGCAGGGACTACCCGGACGGTGTTATCCACTTCGCCCCGAATATTGGCACAGACAATATCACTGCCTTTGACAATGCGTTTTCCACCCTGCAAATGTTCAGCGAAAACGGCGCGGCGGGAGATACCGTCGTGCGCGGCTTTGGGCGCAAGTGGGAGCAGCCGCTAAAAGACATTATCACACCAACAAAAGAAAGGAGCAAAACCGTGAGCGAACAGGAAAAGAACTATTCCAGCTATGATTTTGACAGGCTGGAAGTAGCAAAAAAGCTGGTAATTGAGCGAAGCATCTATTTTGAAAGTGAGAAAGCGGATATTTCCGCGCTGACCGGGCTTTCTCTTGCGGAGCTGACACGGCTGCGGCAGGAGAGCGCGGCGGCGGAGCAGGCTGTATTTGACAGGCTGAAAACGGAGGCAGCTGCATGGGAGCAGCAGGCGGGCAACACCCGCTTTCTTGAAAAAGCCATCGAGTATGTGCAGACGCCGCCCGTCAAGCACACATCCAACAAATGGGAGAAAACAGATTATGAATGGCAGCTCCGCAGCAACGCAGTCTATCAGATGCGCTACCACGTTTATGAAAATACCCGCTATGACAGGCAGGCGCAAAAATCCGTGCCGTATTCATGGAGCCTGACATGGAGTGTCCGCACCAACGGACCGAACCATGAGCGAAACGTAAAAATCGCCGGACAGGAGCGCAAGACCTTTTCAGACAAGGCGGCAATGGAAAAATACCTTGCCGGACGCATCAAGGCATACGACCGCCTGTTTATCGAGACTGTGCCGCCCGTTCCGAAAGAATACGCGGAGCCGTTCAAGGTGAATGGGCTGCTGCTTCCGGGTTATGTCATTGAGGGCGAGCCGCCGCAGCACACCGCGTCCCAGCAGGCAGCGCAGCCGACGCGCCCTGACCCGGAAAAGGTGGAGATGGATGCCGCCGCGATGCAGGCAGCGCCCCTTACTGTCGAGCCGCCGCAGCCCGTTATCCCTATCAACCTTACCGCAGAGAAGCCAGCCGAAAAGCTCAAGGAGATTACCGACCGTTTGGAGCAAGGCATTACGGAGCTGTTCGACAGCGAACGCTACAAGGAGTATCTGCGCGTCATGTCAAAGTTTCATAATTACAGCTTCAACAACACCCTCTTGATTGCCATGCAGAAGCCCGACGCTTCCCTGATCGCGGGCTTTACCGCTTGGAAAAACCAGTTTCAGCGCAATGTCAAAAAAGGCGAAAAAGGCATTAAGATTATCGCCCCGTCGCCGTTCAAAATCAAGCAGGAAATGGAGAAAATCGACCCGCAGACCCAAAAGCCCGTGATCGGCAGGGACGGAAAGCCCGTCACCGAGGAAAAGGAGATCACTATACCCGCCTACAAGGTGGTGTCCGTCTTTGACGTGTCCCAAACCGAGGGAAAGGAATTGCCGGATATTGCCGTGGACGCGCTGACGGGCGATGTGGAGCAATACAGTGATTTTTTCGCAGCCCTTGAAAAGACCTCTCCCGTCCCCATCGGCTTTGAGAAAATCGAGGGCGGCGCACACGGCTATTATCACTTGGAGGACAAGCGTATTGCGCTTGACGAGGGTATGAGCGAGCTGCAAACGCTCAAAACCGCCATTCACGAAATCGCCCACGCAAAGCTGCACGATATTGACCTGAACGCTCCCAAAGACGAGCAGCAGCCCCGCGTAGACCGCCGCACCCGCGAGGTGGAAGCGGAAAGCGTCGCCTACACCGTTTGCCAGCATTACGGGCTTGATACGTCGGACTACTCTTTCGGCTATGTAGCCGGGTGGAGCAGCGGGCGGGAGCTTGCGGAGCTGAAAAGCTCCCTTGAAACGATCCGCTCTGCCGCCGCAGACATCATCAACAGCATTGACGGACATATCGCAGAGCTGCAAAAGCAGCACGAAGCCGAGAAAGCCGCGCCCGATCTTGCCGCCGCGCAGGAGCAGCAGACCGAAAAACCCCTTACGGACTTGCAGAAAAAAGCCGCCGCAATCGCAGAAAAATACGAGACACTTTCCACACAGGAAAAAATCGGAGTGATTGCGCAGGCGTTTGGCGGTACTGCGGGCAGGATTGAAACGTCGCCCTGTACGGGAAAATGGCGCGACACAAGCGATATATCCATCCGCTTTGATAACGGCGCGTCCCTGTTTCTCGGCAACCGCCTTACGCCGAAAGCAAAGACCGCAGCGGTACAGCGGGAGCTTGTCAACGATACCCTGCTGCGGTACAACCCGGAGATCGTCAGCGTGACAAAGGAAACCGCCCTCACTTCCCTCATGGAGCGTGAAGCAAAGGACAATGCCATTGCCGCGCAGAAGGGCTTGAAGCCCTACACCCTGCTCAACGTCGAGTTCAACGACGGCGCAGACAGTCAAAGCAGCGGATATATGGGCTGGTACTATGTGACACTGGCGGTAGACGGAAAAATCTGTTCTCATATCGAAACCGGGCTGAATTACGACATCGCGGATGGCAAGGTGAGTGCAGAACCCACGCGGGAGAAATATTTTGCGGCAGGCGCGTTGAAAGATAGTGAAGTGGACTATGTTTTCAACAACGTCGGCTTTTCCTCTGCTTCCGGGCTGTATGCGCTCCCCGTCAGCGCTGCCGTTTTGCAACGTGCCGAAAAGACGCTTGCGGAGCGCACACAGGCGCAGGAGCCGGACAGGGACAGCTTTTCCATTTACCAGCTCAAACGCGGCGACGAAACGCGGGATTTGCGCTTTGAGCCTTATGACCGTCTGACCGCAGCGGGACACGCGGTTGATCCGGCGAACTATGACCTGATCTATTCCGCGCCCCTTGCACCGGGTACGAACCTTGAAGATATTTTTACCCGCTTTAATATCGACCACCCGAAAGACTTTAAGGGACACAGCCTTTCCGTTTCCGATGTGGTGGTGCTGCATCAGAACGGGCAAGACACGGCGCATTACGTTGACAGCATCGGCTATCGACAGACGCCGGAGTTTTTGCAGCCGCAGAATTATCTAAAGCACGTTGAGGATATTGTTGAGCAGAACGACAACAATTTTGACGGTATCATCAACAACACGCCGCAGACGCCCACCGTCGGGGAATTGGAGCAGAAAGTAAAGGCGAGTGAGCCGATTTCCCTGATTGACCTTGCGAACGCCATCCATGCCGATAAGGAGCGCGGAAAAGAGGAAAAGCCCTCGATCCGTGCGCAGCTTCGGGCGGCAAAGGAGCAGACCGCCCAGAGAAAGGCGCAAAGGAGCAAAACGCAGGATTTGGAAAGGATCTGATCGTATGCGGAAGTTTGAAAACGTGGATATACTGGCTTGCCTTGATGCGGTGATGAAACAAAACACCGGCTTTTACCAAAGCGATTTTGAGATTGACAAGGAGATCATTCACAAAGCTGCTGCAAGCCCCGACCGTGAGGACAGGACGCTTTTGTGGCTTTCCCGTCCGTCCGGGACGCATTGCTTCCGGGAGCGCGACGTTTTCTTGAAAGACACCCGCCCATACAACACATGGAAGTTCCACGGGGAGCAGACACGCGACCGCATTCTTGCCTACGCCGTAGAGCTGACGGGCAGGGAGCGCGGCAAAATCCGGGGAAACCTCTATGAGCTGGACTATGCCGCCCATTTCCGGCACGTTCGGGAGCAAGCGCTTCCCGCAGACACAAACGCCCTTATCTATGAATACGGGCGCGTCGAGCAGCCCGTAAAGCAATGGTTTAACGGCAACGACCACCCGCAGTACGGCAAGTTTGAACGCTTTGAGGCGCAGCCAAACGCCCCCGAAGCCTTGCGCGACATTCTGCAAGAGGAACGGCGCAGCCGTGAGCAGCTTTCGCCGGGGGACTTCAAGGCGCATATCGCCGCCTTGCGCGACGGGCTGATTGAAGCCGAAGCGCGGCGCATTGTTGCCGAAATGAAACGTCAGTACAGCCCCAACAGCCCGAACAAAACCCACTACATGACAGAGCTTGCCCCGGCGTTTATGATGCTTGTGTCGAGCCGGGATGTTGACCGCCTTTTCTCGCTGCTTCCCTACAAGACGCTGACCTTTTCCAAAATCGAGGGCAGGCACGGCATCTATGCGCTGATCGACAAGAACGAAAACCGCAACCGGGATATTCGCAAGCCCCGCCCCTCTATCCGGGCGCAGCTTGCCGCCGACAAGAAAAAAGCCGCTCCGAAGCGGGCGGCAAAAACAAAACATCACGAAATGGAGGTATGAGCATGAACCGATTTACCGTTGAGGAAACAAATCTTATCAGCATCTACATCGCCGATACGCGCGGGGAGCTTATCGGGGAAATGACGGGTGCGCTGCCCTATATGGACGGTGAAATGCGCGAGCTTGCCTTGCGTACCCTTGCAAAGCTCCGCGCCATGAGCGACGCCGACTTTGCCGCTCTCGCCGTATCTGCCGCCGACGAAGTATGAGCGGGCTGAAACGGCTGACGCCGCAGCAGAGCCGCAAAGCGAACGCCCTTATTAAGAAAACCTGCTGCAACTGTATGGGCGGGAACTGCATTTTGCTGGACGATGGGGACGAGTGCGTTTGTCCGCAGCTCATTTCCTATTCGCTTCTTTGCAGGTGGTTTCAAAACGCCGTACTTCCCGCTGACAAGCTGCTTTACGCGGAGCTTTACCAAGCCGAGGACAGGCGGCGGTGCGCCGAGTGCGGCGCGGCGTTTGCGTCCACCTCAAACAGCGTCAAATACTGCCCGGACTGCCGCAAGCGGATCACCCGCAGGCAAGCCGCCGAGCGGATGCGGAAACGACGCGCCCGCGTTACGCAGTAGACGTGAAAAAGCCCTTACGCCATGCCGCTTTTCAGATGTGATTTGAGCATGACAGGGGAATTATACCTAAACCCGCAAAAACAGTGTTCTACTGCGTAACAGACACTTAAAGCAGCACCCATGAAAAGACGGGGCGCGGTGGCCATCATCGGCTGCCGCGCCCCGTTCTCTTTTTTGCTTATTCCTCGCCGATTTCTGCTACGCCGACCCTGCCGGCGTTTAGAAGCCGATATATCGTCAGAGGGATATACCATGCCGCGACCGCAAGCCGCCATATCAGAATGACGCCGCCGATCAAGCCGCCCACAATGAAGTTGAGCGCAACGACGCCCACCGTGCCGGAAAGGTCGAAGCCGCGGGGGATAAGCCACACGAACATACGGCGTATGCCAAAGGGGATGCCGCAGCACAGCCACACATAAAAGTAGTTCGTTACCCCGTCCTTTGTGAATACCAGTGCAGCCCAATAAAACAGCACCCCGGCAATCAGAACGGTCAAAACCGTTTTCTTAAAAAAGTCTTTCCATATCTCACCTCGCGTCATAACCTCACCTCTGTTTCGTAAAAATATGGATAGCGTTCAGCAGTCCTACATTGGGATAGTTTCATCATACCATGCTTTTTCGGGGATTTCCACACAATCCGCATTTATCCGCGCACATTTTCCTTACCCCGCTCCGGCTCACTTTCACGCCGCAAAATACTGTCGATGTTCCGCTTGATAACGTCGTATTCCTTGACCTGCTTTTTCAGCCTGCCATAGTCGGCGTAGAGCGTTTCTTTTTGTTCTTGGAGCTTTGCATACTCCGCTTGCAGCGCGGCGACATTGGGGAGCTTGCCACCGACCAACGCGGGCTTGACCGCTTTTGCGGCGGCTTCAAACAATATGATACTGCTCTCATGGGCGGCGCGGTATGCCGCCTTATCCTTTGCTGCCCGGTACGCTTCATAGACGGGCTTTGTCTTTTGGTACGTCGTAACATTCTTGATTAAGACCGCCATATCCGCAAGCCGCCGTTCGACGCCCTTTAATGCGTCTGCCGCCTGTTCGCTTGCCGCGTTCACCTCCGCGATTTTTGCGGAAAGCTCTGCATAACTGCCAATCCTGTTTTCCGTGAGGAAGTTCAGCGTCCTTGCCGCCTGTTTGAGATTATGGATTTTCGCCCAATGCTCATAGCCCCGGCTTTCCTGTGCCTTGATGCTGTTCTGAATGTCGATAACAAGGGAGATACCGCCGCGCTCCTGCTTCGGGGCTTTGGCGGCGCGGGTGCGCCTGCCCTTGATGCGCTCCGTTATGGCTTCCTCTGTATAATCCGCGCCGAGCGTTTTCAGACGGGTAAAGCGTTCCTGCCCCGGTGCGCGGCAAGATATGTATTTACCGGGCTTTATCTCATAGCCCGCAGCTTGCAGCAGCCGCAGAAAATCGGCAAAGTCTGACGCTTGCGGGATAAGCGCGTCAACGGCAATTTTCAGCTTGCCTTTCCAGCTTGTACCCGCCTTTTCCGCTTGGTACTCCGCATAGCTCTTTCCCTTACTGCCCCTGCCGGGGGCAACGACGGACAAGCCGTTTTCCCGGCACAGCCTGTCGCTGATGTTGCGTATGCCGTAATAGCTCCGCTTGTTGGAATTGTATTTGCGGTGGTCGATGAAATTGACCGCACAAAAAATCACATGGTTATGGATATGCCCCTTGTCTATGTGGGTAGTCAAAACATATTCGTATTGCCCCTTTGTTACCGCGTCGGCAAGCTGCCGACCTATCTCATGCGCCTTTTCATAGCTGACTTCCCCCGGCTCAAAGGATTGCATGAGGTGGTGGGCTAAATTGTTGCCTTTCTCCAACGCTTGCGACAGGGTATATGCAAACTCAATATCTGCCGTTTCATAGGAGCAGCCGAACGAGGACACAAGCATTTTTTCTTCTGTCTTGGCGGGATTTTGGATATAGGCGAGGGCTTTGCTCAACGTGCTTTTAATAGGCTTAATCTTTGTAACCGCCATATCTC
>OKSP01000799.1_pt1 | contig 15462 bp, 14 predicted proteins | sample 2434041 | NCBI WGS metagenome assembly OKSP01 (sample SAMEA3879593, study PRJEB24766) | human gut metagenome | biome: human-associated habitat; feature: feces | place: USA | collected 1985/1987
GTTCCATGGGTCCGGTCGCGGCTTGGAGTGTCGGCATTGTCGTAATCGACCAGCTCGCCAATATCGTAATCACGCGCACGTCCACCAACGCGCCGATGCTTGCGCAGCAGCAGTTCGGCATCAATCCGCTCGACGTGGCCGGCAATGCCTCGTACCAGAACGCGTACACGATTTACATGCTGCCATATTCGCTGATTGCCGTTTCGCTTGCAACCGCGATTTTCCCGAAAATATCCCGTGCGGTCGCCGACCATAATATCGCCGAAGCGCGTGCCGATCTAAGTCAGGCACTGCGCAATATGGGCGTGATCATGTGCTATTTCTCGGTCGCTTTCGTAGTGATGCCCGTTCCGATCATTCTCGCGTTGCTGCCGTCTGTGAACGTCAGAGAGGCGATTCTTATGGCGGGACCGTTAGTCACGCTTGGCGTGGGACTCCCGTTCGCCAGCGCGTATCTGATTATCCAGCGCACGTTCTATGCATTCGAAGACGGCAAATCGCCGTTCATTTTCATGCTGTTTGCCATGGGCATTCAAGCGGTAGGCGTGATCATCGGCGCGAGACTACTCCCCCCTACCGAATGGACGACAATGATCGGCATGCTAGGAGCCATAAGCTACATACTGCCGATCCCCATCCTGTATGCCATGCTGCGCAAACGATTCGAAAACAATATCGACGGTCCGCACATAGCCATCTCGTATCTGAAATCGATTGGCGCGGCAGCAGCTACCATGTTCATCGGCATGACGGTACGTGACAGCATCTACCAGCTTGTCGGCGCCCAAATCGGAGCGGTGGACGGTCATATGAACTGGATTCAGGCAGTGGCGTGCGCCTCGCTGTTGGCCATAGTGACCTTCATCGTTTACGTGGGCACGTTGTGGCTGCTGCGTTCCGAGGAATTCAACGAGACGATCGCGCTGATTTCCTCACGTATTCCCGGACTTCGCAAGCCGACCAGCCCCAACGATAGACTGGAACAGGGCGACGCCGAAAACGGCGAGTGACCATAGGCAGAACAAACGTTTACAAAAAGTTGAAGGAACCCATGAAACCTCAGCTGGGAGATACCATCAGCAATCGCTACGTGCTCGTTTCGCCATTGCGCGAAGAAACCGGACTGCAGGTCTGGAAGGCCAGCGACCATGTGCTCGCACGGGATTGCCAGCTGTTTATCGTCAGCAACAGTAAAGCATTGCAGGAAGTCAACGCAACCGCTTCTATGCTGGCAATTTCGCATGATTCCCACTTCACGAAAGTGCTGCAGCTCCAGCATGTCGGCCAGGTCGCGCTGGTGGTGACGCAGCTTGACGAAGGCATGACCCTCAGCGAATATCTTGCGCTGAACGCCAACCAGCCGTTGAGCTATACAGCCATGCGCTCCATCATTGGCGAAGTCATCGAAGCGTTGCATGCACTGCAAAAAGACAATCTCACGCATTTCTCCATCAGCACCGACACGGTACGACTGACCCGTTCCGGCATTCAGATCGCAGACGCTCCGGTGAGCATCATGCTTGCCGACACTTCCTGCGCTCAAGCTTTGGAAAATCGGGAACAGCTTGCGATTCGGCAGATTGCGGCATTGCTGTATGCGATGTTGACCCGACGCCCGTCCACATTGTCGACTGATTTCCGTCTGGAAGCGCTTGCGCCGACCACGCCGATGGAATTCCGTGTGATCTGCAAGCGCGGTCTTGAACTTGCGGAGGATGACGGCTTCCCCACCGTTCCAATGGCGACCATTGCGGAATTGGAGGCGCTGCTTGGCGAATACCAGCCGCTATCATCGTTGGGGGGCATGGATGTCACGTTGCCTTCCATGGATTCGGAATGCTCGATCGCCAATGTTCCGTTGCTGCAGATTCTTGAGAAGGATGCGCTCCCACTGCCGGATACGCTGGCGGCGGCTGGAAGCATTCCGGAAATGACGTTCACGGCCCCCGAACCGCATAACGATTTTTCCGATGGCAAGGAGGCTTTGGCGAAAAGCGTCGCGGCCACCAGTGGAGCGGTGAAATCGTTGTGGAGCAGCGGCCGTGAGCTGTTGAGCGAAGAAGACATCGATGGCGTGACCGACACCAGCGATTCCCCCTTCTCTTTCCCCATCAGGGTTTCCGTACCGGCCGATGGCATGTCATCCGACGATTCCCAGTTGGAAAAAACCGGCCGCATTCCAGTGATCGGCGCGGATGGTCAGGTCATTCAGCCCGGCGAGGAATCCGCTCGCGCGTTGAAAGCAGAGCAGGAGGCGATCGACGCCGCGTATGCAGCCGGTCGAGCCGCGGTTCCGCCGAGCTTCACGCCGAAGAATCCTTCTCCCGCTTCGGCGAATACTGACGTTGCCGACGCGAAACTGTTTGGCAAGCTGAAAACGAAGGTCGTTGCGATTATCGTTGCGGTCATCGTGGTTGCGGTTGCGCTTGGTTTTGCAGTTCATGGTTTGATGCAGCCCTCAGATTCGGTTACGACTGATTCAAAAGGACCATGGCCGGAAATGAATCTTGACGAAGTGCCGTTCGGCGAGGGAGATCAATCGGATGCGAATTCCGCAGATTCCTCCAATGCCGATTCGTCCGGCAATGCCGATTCGTCCTCCAATGCCGACTCGTCCAATTCCAAGGATTCTTCCGATACTTCCGCCAATGCGCCGGCATCCGGCGATTCGACGGCATCCAAGAAACTCAAGAAAACCGAAGACAAGGTCGTGACCGCCGACAAGCAGTCGAAAAAGGTGCCGGATCCGAAGCAGCCGGAAAACACGACCGCATACGAAATCGACAATCGTAAGTTCCTGTCGAATCCTGACGGACAGCAGGGCTACGGATATTACGTGCACCTGAGCCAGCCACAGAAGGCGTATCGCATGGTCATCAAGATTCGTTCTTCGGGCGGCCAGGGATACATTCGTGTGAACGCGACGGACAGCCCATCCCAGGGCAAGCAGGTGGCGCAGTTCGAATTCGACGATTCCGGCACTACCGAAGTGAAGTTCGACAAGTCCGTGGAAACGCAGGACATCATGCTATGGGTGCCGCTTGATAGTCTGCCGGGCAACCAGCTGTATATCGAAAGCATTCAAGTGTTCTGATCATTGTCACCGTCTTTCTAACGTTTTCCAGAGAAGACGCGCATGGAGGGCACGTGTAATACGCACGTGCCCTCCTTTGTATCTACCACTCGATTGTCTGTCTGCCGAAATCGTGCGGCTAAACCAGCAAGCCATGCAGCCAATCGCATAATCCATCTGCACAAGTCGTATTTCCTGTCTACACAACCCCCGAATTGGTAGTCAAATCCGACTTGTACAGACATAAAACCGGGATTATACAAACATAGAACGCAAGTTGTACAGACAATCCGCCGCGCAGACCACTTACTCGGGCCAGTGCTCGAAGAGGGCGAGAAGTTTGTTGACGTTTACGTCGCTCCAGCTGTTGATTCGAGGGCCATCGTACGCGCTGTTGTACGGTTGATCGAACACGACCACATGCTGCCCCGCCTCGCGCAGGGTTTCGATGTTCGCCGGCGAATCGTCAATATGAATCGTGGCCTGCATGCTGTCTTTCAGCCCGGTAAAGCACAGGCTCATGTATGGAATATGGTTGCTGTCCAACCATTGCGCAGTGTCGGAAACAACCATCTGATGCTGGCCGGACACGAACAGCCTATGCGTGACGATGCGAATGTACACGTGCTCGCCCGCCAATCGTTGCAACGCCTGCGCAACTCCCGGAAGCGGCTTCATCGTTGCATACAGATGCTCATGTTCCGCGGCTTTATGCGTTTCGATGTAATCGTCGAGCGTGTCGAACGGCCATCCATCCTCGCGAATGAGATTGTAATGCGCGGTCTGCAACGCACGTTCCGGCACGTCAATGCCCTGCCGCTGCAGGTAATCGCGGATCGCACCCTTGTAATCCGCGCAGACGCCATCCAAATCGAGATTGAGCACGCGATATCCCTGCACACCCACGCGCTGGCTCTCGTATTGTTCAGGAATAGTCGCCATATATCACATTCCTTTCTTACGCCCGACGCCAATCAGCCCGTCGAACAGCCACACTAATCAACTCGCTATCAATCAATGTAACCTGACATTCGCCGACAACAAGCGCAAATACTCCCGCAAGTAAGGAAGATCGAAAAGATAGAAAATGTCTAGAAAAAATGATGACCTTGCAAAAAGTCTTACAGGAGAACGTTTTTTGAGACTTTCATAGAAAAGATCGAAATCTGAAGATCACGCCGCTTCTTTTTGCAACGGCGACACCACCCTGCAATCGACGATCGACTTTTCATCACAGCATCATTACGTTTATTTCAAGATTAGCCAATGAAAATACAAAAGAATCGACGATCATTGCATGACATCGACGGTTGCGTCTGCCTATACTGAAGGCACAACAGAACAAAGAGACATGATGCGGCAGGAGCCGGAGAGAAAACCGGAGCCGCACCCCACACGCGGGGAAACGGCAACGCCACCCGCGCTGAAATAACGGAAAAACAAACAAGACTTACGGCAGCGGCCAGAGGAAAGAACAGAAAACAAGAACGCCGCCAAGCCAAACGAAAGGAAACATCATGAAGAACAACACTTTCAACCAGATTGTCAACGCCAACCTCGCTTCCATCGATCCGGGCTTCGGCCAGTTCGCACTCGCCAAGGCCAGCGCCGATCTGTTCAAGAAGATCATCAATAAGTGATCCAAGGCCTGCGCAGGCAGGCGTCACGTTTATACAACCAAAGGGCTTGCGTTCCACATGGAGCGCAAGCCCTTTTTCTCATATTCCACTCAAGCGCTGCCAGGAGTCCAGCCACCACCAGCAACTGCACGCACAGCCCCACACACACAGCTCATGTTTCACGTGAAACTTTGTAGATGATCCGGCTTGGAAAGTACTCGATAATACGCCATAGGAAAAAAGAATACATGAAATCGTGCGATGCGCGGCTGTTCGCTTCGGCGGTTCGCTACAGTGGGAATATGAGTGATTTGCGAGATGTGATTATTGTCGGATCCGGCCCTGCAGGATATACCGCGGCCATATATTTAGGCCGGGCTGGATTCAAACCACTGGTCATTGCGGGCGCGCTGACCCCAGGCGGGCAGCTCGTCAACACCACCGAAGTGGAGAATTTCCCGGGCTTCCCCGATGGTATTATGGGGCCGGAACTCATGGATAATATGCAACGCCAGGCAGAGAAGTTCGGCGCAGAAATCGTTTGGGATGATGTTGTTTCCGTGAGCAACGATGACGCCACCGGTGTGAAAACCGTGCGCATCGATCAGGGGGACGTTTTTGAAACCCGTGCTTTGATCATCGCAACCGGATCGGAATACCGCAAGCTCGGCATCCCTGGAGAGGTGGAATATTCCGGCAAGGGAGTGTCGTATTGCGCGACTTGCGACGGCTTCTTCTTCCGTGATAAGCCGATTATTGTGATCGGCGGTGGCGATAGCGCATTCACTGAGGCTGATTTTCTTTCCCGATTTGGATCGTCGGTGACGTTGATTCATCGTCGTTCCGAATTCCGCGCATCGCAGATTCTCGTGGAACGCGCTCAACAGAATCCGAAAATCACCATCGTCACGGATTCCGTGGTGGAGGAAATCTTGGGTGACGGCAACGGAGCCCAATCCGTGAACATTCGCAACGTTATCACCGGAGAGATTAGCACGATTGCCGCAAACGGTATTTTCGTAGCGATTGGCCACTCCCCAGCCACAGCTTTTATTGACGGCATTGTGCAGCGAGATGCGGCTGGATATATTCAGGTAGACGGTGCCAGCACACGCACCAGCACTGCCGGCGTTTTTGCAGCAGGCGACTGTGTTGACAGTATTTACCGTCAGGCGATCAGCGCCGCCGGCATGGGCTGCCGGGCCGCCCTTGACACCCAAGCCTACCTCCAGCAGTAACACTCCCCATGACGGTCATTCACACAGCCATTCACACAGTCACATCACAGTCATGACCGTGTGAATGACCGTCATATGACCGTGATACAAAGTCACACCCTACAAAAAACTTGAAAAACGAACGGAAGGGCAGCATATTCTATGCTTGACCGTAGGCTTTGATCACTGAGCAATAAAGAGGAAAAGCCCGATGGGCTTTACTCAAGCAAAGTGAACGGCTTGCCACGAAGACCGCACAGCGGTATCTTACGCGTGTCGAGCGTAGAGTACGCCGCCCTTCAGTGGATATCGCAGTCATCACAGTCACTCATACAGTCACATCACAGTCATGACTGTGATAAAATCAAAATGACCGTGTGAATGACTGTGATATGGAGGAAGCTATGTCCATTCTCCAAGAACCAATCCAAAACGCGATAGCACGATTGCGCAAACAGCATAATGACGACGGCGATTACGAAGCAAAAAGCTGTCAGCGATCCCTCAGCAAAGACGTGTGGGAAAGCATCAGCGCCTTCGCAAATACACATGGTGGCACTCTGCTCCTTGGTTTGGATGAACACAATGGATTCACTTGCGTTCAGGATTTTCACCTCGACAGAGTGCGGGACCAACTTATCGAAGGTATGGGAGATGGCGGTAGGGATGGAATCAGACTCTCAAATCCTCCAAAATATGATGTTTCACGTGAAACCGTTGACGGCGGTCAGATTCTCGTTATTCGTATATATGAAAACGATATAGATTTCAAGCCATGCTATATTACCGCCAAAGGAATTAAAAGCGGTAGTTTCAAACGAATTGATGATAAAGATGTTCTCCTATCATCAGCAGAATTATATGAAATTCAAAATATACTACATCCAAGTAGTTCTGATCTTGAAATTATTCCTAATGCCTCTATTGAAGACCTTAACTCTTCTGTTGTCGATACTATTTTTGTAAGAAAACAAGGCACTAAAGCCTTGCGTGGAGCAGAAACAAAAGAAGAAAAACTAGCGCGATTAAACATTGCGGATCGACAAGGTCGCATACGGATGGCGGGATTAATTGCAACCGGTAACTATCCTCAACAATTCTTCCCACGTCTCTTTATCGACGTTGCTGTACATCCAGGCATTGAAAAATCGCAGCCAGGTGCACTAAGGTTCCTCGACCGCGTAGAATGCGAGGGATCTGCATCAGAAATGATCAACGATGCGGTAAATGCTACATCTCGAAATTTACGATCTTATTCGTTCATCGAAGGCATCGGAAGAAAAGATGAATTGGAAATTCCTTCCGAAGTTCTGCGTGAAGCCATCGCCAACGCAGTAGTGCATAGGGAATATCATCCGTATTTTCAAGGCCAGCCGGTCACTGTCGACGTTTACGCAGACAGGATCGAAATATCGAATCCAGGTGGCCTATGGGGAGGCAAAACCATTGATAATCTCGCAGATGGACAATCTCGATGCCGCAATAGCGCCCTCATGCAGCTCGTACAAACCACCCCTGTGATCGGAAGCAATCTTATCACCGCCGAGGGTCAGGGCGGAGGAATCATCCTCATGATGAACGAAATGCAGAACCGCGATCTGCGCGCACCGGAATTCCGCGCGACTCAGGACTCCTTCACTGTGGTGTTGTGGCGTTCCAGCGTCAATCTATCCAACAAAGCTGATGAGATTATCTCTGCAATTAAAAATACTGAACCAACTCATAAAAACGATACAACAAACATGTTGTCGAATACTATGAAAAATAAGGTTGATATTCTCACTTTTATTCCAAAGAATAAAGATATTACCGCAAGGGAGCTTGCTGATATTACTGGAAAATCAGTTGAAACAATTCGCCGTAATCTAAGAAAGTTAATACAAGAAAATAAAGTTGAAGCCATCGGTAAAACGAAAAGCAGAAATCGTATGTACCGACGAATCAACTAATTCCCATAGAAAGATGCCGTCAAATACCACCAAACAAGGAATCACAAAAACGCTAAAAATAAGCGGAAGGGCGGCATATTCTGTTCACGACTGTAAGCTTGGCCAAATGGCTTTGAGTGTGCCGTGAATAGAATATGCCGCCCTTCTGCGAACATCACACTGATCCGACAGAGAAACTCGAGAAATACTATTCTTCAGCAGAGGGAATGAGCATGTCGATAATGCGCTTCATGTCATCTTCGGATTTGAAGACGATTTCGATGCGGCCATGTTCCTTGGACCCTTTGATGGAAACCTTCGTGCCGAACTTCTTTTCAAGTCCGAGCTGCATTGGCGTTCCAGCCCACGGATTCAGCTTGTTGGTCTTCGCTTTCTTCGGCTGATCCGATTCGGCGGCCTTCATCGACACGATTTCTTCGGTACTGCGAACAGACAGTCCCTCGGCAATAATGCGCGTCGCAAGCTGTTCCATATCAGCTTCAGCCGGCAATCCCAGCAGCGCACGCGCGTGACCGGCCGATAAGAGTCCGGAAGCGACCTTCTTTTGCACGGTTGCAGGCAGATTCAGCAATCGCAAGGTATTTGCGATCTGCGGTCGTGATTTCGATACGGATTTCGACAATTGCGCCTGTGTCAGACCGAAATCGTCGATCATCTGCTGATAGGCGGCCGCTTCTTCCAGCGGATTTAACGCGATGCAGATTCTCCAGCAGAGCGTCACGTAACATGTCGTCGTCGGCCGTGGTTTTGACGATCGCAGGAATCGTTTTCAGACCTGCGATCTGTGAAGCACGCCAGCGACGCTCACCCATGATGAGCTCATACATGCTATCCATGCGACCGTCGAACATATTATGCGACTCGTCATTGCTGGCGGCGTTCTCCTTGCGCGCGGCCTCGATCTGCGCAAGTGGGCGTTTCCGTACCACGATGGGCTGCAGCACGCCGACTTCCTTGATGGAATCGGCAAGCTCACGAAGATCATCCTCGTCGAAAATAGTGCGTGGCTGATGCAGGTTGGGTCCGACATCACTCAGACGCAATTCAACCAAGTAACCACCCTGCACCGGCAGCAGTTCCGGTTCGTTGTTCTTTGCATCTTCGTTCTTTTTTACCGCAGCGGTTTCACGTGAAACACTCCCCTGCTTCGCGTCGGCAGAAGGATCGACAGGACTGGTGGCGCCGAAGAACATGTCGGCTGGGTGAGCCGCTTCGTTCAGCGTGATAGAAGGCATGCTGGCACGATGAACGCTTCCTTTCTTGGTTTCGTGTGAAACGTTCTTCTTCATGTCGTGGACGGCATCAACGGAAGCCTGGGCTGTCGCCATGGAGCTTTTAGCGCCTGCGTTCTTTCTCACAGACGGCACGGCAGCACTGCCAACCATGCTTCCGGAAGTTTTCGCGGACGGCTTGTTATCGGCCTTCACCCCTACAGCAGGCGCAGCCGGCTCAGTGACAGCTTCCGACTTTGCCGACTCTCCTGGAAGAGACGGAAACAGCGCGCCGAGACCCATGCCCAAACGTGATTTCGTAGCCATGATCAGTTCTCATTCCTTCTTGCATCAATAGCCTGCAACACCGTCTGTGAGCGACGCGCGAGTTCCAACGCGGCCTCACAGTAGGAGATTGCACCCATGCCCTTGGGGTCATAGGCGATAACGCTTTGATTAAAGCTCGGCGCTTCCGAGATTTTCACCGTTCGTGGAATCGTGGTGTCCAACACGATGGTCGGATAGTGGCTTTTGACCTCGTCATGCACTTCACGGCTGAGCAGGGTTCGCTTATCGAACATGGTAATCAGCATGGTAGAAACAAGCAGTGACGGATTGAAATGTTCCTGCACCAGCCCGATGGTATTGATAAGCTGACCAAGACCCTCCAACGCATAATATTCAGCTTGGATCGGAATCAGCATCTCATGCACCGCGCACATGGCATTAATTACCAGCAGACCAAGGCTCGGAGGGCAATCGATAATCACGTAATCGTAGTGTTCCTCGCTGTTCTCAAGAAACTCGTCGACCGCGGTTTTCAGTAGAACATTGCGATTTTCCATGTCGGCGACTTCCAGCTCGGCACCGCTCAGATCGATGGAGGCTGGCACCACGTCAAGCAGATCGAAGTCAGGGCAGGTGCGCTTGACTTCGGCAATGGTTTTCCTGCCTTCGATCACGTCGTATACCGACGGCTCTCCCGACGCATGCGGAGCGCCCAACGCGGTCGACGCATTGCCCTGCGGATCCATATCGATCAGCAGCACTTTGGAACCGAACTGGGCCAACGCGGCGGAAAGATTCACCGCAGACGTGGTTTTGCCAACGCCACCCTTCTGATTGGCGACCGCGATCAGGCGCGTCTGCTCCGGCTTTGGGCAAACGGCCTTCTGCAAGGCGCGATAGCGAGACGATTCGTCGGCGATCTGCGAACCAAGAGGAGAATTCGACCCTCCGAAAATTCGTTTGATGGTTTCCGTCGCCGATTCCATCGATGTCAGGTTATCTGGTCCTTCAGGTCCAGTCATACGTCAGCCTTCCTTACGATATGCTTAACACTCAAGTTTCATCATTTGGGTGGACAGAACCGACCCGTCCACCCATTGTGCGCAAATGTGGATAACTGTGGATAGTCTGTGGATAACTTGCATTGCTTGCAAAAAGTTATCCACAGACATCTTGTTGCTATTCCAACATTTTTTGCACTTTATTTCAACGAGTCTCCAGTTGTGGATAATGTGGACAACTTGCCAAAATGGTGGATAACTTACTTTTTATCCACCATGAGCACATGGGTCGATTCAAGCCCCGGCCCGACCTCGGCATCCACCACTCGCGGACGAACGCCGCCGCACTTGGCGATCTCCTTGGAGGCTTTTTCGATCTCCTCCTGAGCGGACCTTCCCTTCAATGCGACCAGACGTCCACCGCGTTCAAGCAACGGCAACGTCCACCCGGATAGCTTGGTCATCGGTGCAACGGCACGACAGGTCACCACGGCGAACGGGTGCCTTGCCTGAATGGGCTTGCCATCCAAATCCAGCACAGGACCGCGGGCAACCGCCCCCCTGCCGTTCCTGCCGCCTTTGCCGTTCCTGGCGTTGCCATTACCACGGTTGCCGCCCTGAACGCCAGACGCACCCGCAATGGCCTCGATCATCTCATTAGCCCTGGCACGCACCACCGTAACGTTCTCCAGCTCCATGTCCTCCACGCACTCGTTCAGCCATTCGATACGCCGTTCCATAGGCTCCACGAGAGTGAACTGGTGATCCGGCAGGCATGCGGCCGCAACGATACCGGGGAAACCGCCGCCGCTGCCAATATCGGCAACCGTTTTGAACTGCTTCTTGGCCGTGGATTCCCTCACGAAAGGCACAATGGCAGCCGAATTCAGAATATGGCGTTCCCAAATAATCGCAACGTCTCGTGGTCCGATCAGGCCACGGGGTTCGCCTTCTTCGACAAGTTTCGCATGAAAAACACGCAGCTTGCCCAACGCATCCCCCAGCACTTCCTCAAGAATCGGCGAATCATCAAGTTCGTCTGTCACATCACTCATGGGCACCATCCTATATCCTGCTCTTCCTTATTGCCGGTATTCCAGCCATTACTCCCCGACCAATGCCGGCAATATCGCATGGCCTGCGTGCAGTCATTCATCAATCGCAATAAAAAAGCGCCACCGTGATGGTGACGCCATGTTTCACGTGAAACGAGCCGAAATCAGGCCTCATCCTCGTCTTCGGTTTCCTCGGCGACAGAAGCCTTAAAATACACCGTAACGTAACGATGTGGCTCCTCGCCGTGGGAACGGGACTTCATACCTTCCTCACGCACCACGTCATGCACGATCTTACGCTCGAAGGAATTCATCGGCTTCAGGTCGACCGGCTCTCCGGTCTCGCGTACCTCGTCGATGGCATCCAGCGCGATGTCGTGCAGACGCTGACGCTTGCGCTTTAGATAGCCGTCGACGTCCACAATAAGATGGGAACGTTCGCCGGTCTTCTGCTGCACGGCAAGTCGCGTCAGCTGCTGCAATGCGTCAACAACCTCGCCGTTGCGTCCGATAAGATGCTTGATATCCGTATCATCATCGGCGACAATTTGCACGGTAGGGCGATTGTTGCGCACGCCCATTTCGATATCACCCTCGTAATCGACGATATCGAGCAGTCCTTCAAGATAGTCGGCAGCGATATCAGCTTCCTCGTTGAGCTGATCGATGGTTTTTTCCTCATCTTGCGCCATGGTGGTTGTACTCCTTTGAGCGGGGTTTCTATTACTAAAGTCTTGTTATGTAAAGTCTAATTTACTGTTTACCACGTCGACAATAAACGCTGATAAAAGTGGTGTGTCCCGCGTTTCATGTGAAACACGGGACACACTCTTACTCACTTCTTTTTCTTTTTACGGCTCGGCTGCTGACGCTGGTAGCCGTGCTTTTCCTTCGCTTCGGCGGCTTCCTTAGCCTTCTGCAGCGCCTCTTCCTCGAGGGATGGCAGACCGGCCTTGGCTCGGCGGGCGTTCTCATGAACATGATCACGCTTTTCCTTCGCTTCGGCGGCCGGAGATCCCGGAGTCGGGAAGACGTGGATCTGCCAGATGGAACGCAACAGATTGCAGATGTTGTTGGTGAGCCAGTACACCAGCACAGCGAATGGCATGGCAATACCGGAGAAAATGTACATGATCGGGAACATCCACAACATCATCTTCTGCATCATTTCGGTCTGCTTGTTTGCCGCAGACTGAGCCATGTTACGCTTCATGCTGTTGTACTGCATGAACCACAGGCAGAAGCACATCAATGCAACGAAGATGGCGATAACTACTTTGCCATGCACGGCAGCGGTCGTGAAGTTATCAGCCACGTTCACGCCGAACACTGTGGTGGACGTGAACTGCTTGGCTGTGGCGATGTCGAAAGCGCCAAGACCCTGTCCGTCCCTGAATTTGCCGCGTGCGATGTACGGAATGGCTGACAGCGTATAGAACATGCACATGAACACGGGACCCTGCACGAACATAGGGAGCATGGAAGTGCAGCCACCCATCGGGTTCGCATCATTGTCCTGGTAGAGCTTCATCATCTCGCGCTGCATGGCTTCCTTGCTGGCGGGATCGTTCTTGCCCTTGTATTTGTTCTGGATACGCTGCATCTTTGGCTGCAGGACGGCCATCTGGGCCTGCATCTTGCGCATGCCCTTCATGGACTTGTAGAACAGCGGAAAAACGCATGCCTGGACCACAAGTACTAGGAATACGATGGACATGACCCACGAGAAACCGATCTCGTTCATGCCCAGCATCACCAGGAACTTATGGAATACGGCCATGATCTGCGTCATGAGCCACTCGACGGGATACAGGAGCTTATACAGCCAGCCCCAGAAACCGCTGTCGAGGAGGAATTGATTTTGATTCATTACAGGCCAGTCTCCTTATCGCCTATAGGTTTTTCTACGTTCAGAGGCGTGAGCCGAGGTTCCTCGTGTGCCTTCGACCACGAACATCTGTAAAACAAGGAATAAAGCTGCGGAACGTCGTCAATTCCCCCACGGTTCCACTGATTGCAGCGAAGGAGGCGCAATAACGCAAGAAGGCCACCCTTAAGGCGGCCAAATCGTTCAATCGCCTGAATCGCATAATTGGAACAGCTCGGATAATACCGGCATCGGGGTGCGGTATGGGCGGAAATATGCTTTTGATACCAGCGGATGAGCCGCACCATCGAATTGCGACGATGCGCGGAGCTCATTGCTGAATAGCGGTTTTACGTTTCACCGCTTCAAAACACGATGCCATCTGCTGTTCAAGCGACAAAAAATCAGCACGCGCGGCACTTGGCTTGGCACGTAACACGATATCGCATGATTCAGGCAAAAGAGATTCGTATTTCCGCGCAAGCACGCGAAAACGCCTTTTCACGGTATTACGCGTGACCGCGTTGCCAACGGCTTTGGAAACAGCCAAGCCAACACGACGACCATACACCGCCGCGGTACCGTCCGTAACAACATCGTCGTGCATCAGATAATGCACGACGATGTCTTCTCGCGATACCCTACGACGGCGTTTGAGCACCGCAACAAAATCGCGATGGCTTTTCAGCCGTTCCACCGCTCTATGCCGTTAAATCAGGCAGCGAGGGACTTGCGGCCCTTGGCGCGGCGACGGTTGATCAGAGCGCGGCCTGCGCGGGTGCGCATACGCTGACGGAAACCGTGCTTCATGTGACGACGGCGGTTGTTCGGCTGGAATGTCCTCTTCATAATTAATGCTCCCGGTGTTTTTAGCCATGCCAAGGCACGGCTCCTCATGAGTCAAGCTCTACCAAGTTACTCTGACCCCTGAACAGAGTAATTGACTCCACTAATTCCTTCACATTTTGTGGGGACTCTCCCCACAAAACAATCCACAAAAAACGTTGGTATATCGCCAAACTCCCCACAAAAGTTATCCACAAACTACATTACTGTCATTCACAATTCAATCATTTCAACACGCTTACCGGTGGATAACTCAGGGAAAAGAGAGTACAAATAAACAGTTGCACTACTAGTAGAAGTCTGTCGAGAAAGGGGAATCCGTGGCCGATACGACAACCGATCCTCTCGATCAGGCTCGCGGGGTATGGTCCGACGCGCTGGCGTTGCTGCACCAGAATCCCGCACTTTCCGTACGTGACAAAAGCTGGCTGGAAAATGTTTTTCCGGAAGGCATGTGGGGTCCCACCATCGTGTTGTGCGTGCCCAGCGCGGCCGCGCAGCAGACACTGCAGAACGAATTGAACCAGCCTCTGCTGGAAGCCTTGCGGGAGTCTGCGGAACAGGACATTTTCCCCGCATTCAAGATTGCGGAAAAGAAAGAACCGGCACAGCCGCCCGTTGAAGAATACCCCCATTTCACCCCTGCGCCACATGTTGAGGAAACCACGCAGGGCCAGCTTCCCATTCCGGTCGCCATGCCTCCGGAGCGCCCCAACACATTCCAACGAGGCCAGAACAGGCCTTTGCTGGACCCTAAGACCCATCTGAACAAGAACGCCACCTTCGACACCTTCGTCCCTGGCGATTCCAACCGTTTCGCGCGCACTGTCGCATTGGCCGTCGCGGAAGGTTCCGGCCATGATTTCAACCCGCTGTGTATCTACGGCGGATCGGGCCTGGGCAAAACCCACTTGCTGAACGCCATCGGCAACTACGCACTGGTCAAGGATCCCTCGCTAAAGGTCCGTTACGTGACCAGCGAGGAATTCACCAACGAATTCATCGAGGCATTGGGCGATACCAACCAGAATTCCGGCCAAATCAAGGAATTCAACCGTCGCTACCGTGAAGTCGACGTGCTGCTGATCGACGATATTCAGTTCCTCAGTGGCAAGGACGCGACGCTCGAACAGTTCTTCCACACGTTCAATACCCTGCACCAGGCGAACAAGCGCATCGTGATCGCATCCGATGTACCTCCGAAGGATCTGCAGGGCTTCAACGAACGCCTAATCTCCCGCTTCGAATCCGGCCTGACCGTTGACGTCAAGCCGCCGGATCTGGAGACGCGAATCGCCATTCTGCGCATGATCGCCCATGAATCCAACGTTCAAGA
>OKSP01000800.1_pt1 | contig 15447 bp, 13 predicted proteins | sample 2434041 | NCBI WGS metagenome assembly OKSP01 (sample SAMEA3879593, study PRJEB24766) | human gut metagenome | biome: human-associated habitat; feature: feces | place: USA | collected 1985/1987
CGTGGCTTCGAAAGTCGTGGACATCTCGTCGGCCGTAGGTCGGTTCGAGACCTTCACGGTGACGCTCGACGGCCTCTCGCCCACTTCGCGCATCGCATTTTCGTCGAACCCCGCACAGGCGGGCGCCAACAAGACCCGCTACCTGCTCGACGACATCGTCGTGGTTTACGACGGTGAGACCAGACTGGAGAAACTCACCGTTCCGGCGAACGTGAAATTCGACGCCGACGCCGTCTATTCCGACAAGCTGACCCTCGAATGGGACGAAGTGGCCGGGGCGGCTTCCTATACGGTGGCATGGTGGGCCGACGGCACCGAGGAGAAGGACGCCACGGTAGCGGAGGGCATCACCTCGGCCTCGTACCTGCTCAAGGAACTGGAGGCCGGCACCGAGTACCACGCGAAGGTCAAGGCGTGCCGCTACAACAACCCCGACTACGATTCGGACTACTCCGCCGCCGTGTCGCAGAAGACGGACATAGCCCCGGTACAGGCCGGGATCGTCGTGTCGAAAGTGCTGGCGACCTCCTCGACCCTCACGGTCGAATGGGCCCGTGCGGACGGCCAGGCGTGTGTCAACAGCAGTGCGCAGGTCTACCATGTGAAACTTTACAGCGACGCCGAATGCAAGGATCTGGTCGTCGGCTGGAATGCCTCGAACGTCTTCGGCATCACGGCCGGGAACCGCTTCCGCTTCACCTTCTCGGGACTGGCCCCCGCCACGACCTACTACGTCTGCGTGGACGACAAGACCAACGATTTCTTCTCCGACCCGCTCGCATATGCGACTGCCGCCGCAGGGCCGCAGGCGGGTGCCACGACGCCCGGCTCGGCAAAGGCGGGCGACATCCTCTTGGCGGAAGATTTCTCCAGGGTGATCCACGGCGGCGACATCGCCAATTTCGCCGCGGGCTACTATCCCCCGAGCTCGAACCGCGGGACTTACGCCGCAGCTTCGGGCGACAATCCTTCGGGGTTCTCGGCCACCCGCTGTACGGCCAATGAGTTCGACGTGTTCAGCGGCGGCGGCGTGGCTGCGCCCTACACCGAGGGCACGGGCCTTGCGGCCTGGGGCAAGTCGGGCAACATCGCAGGCCGCCCGGGCTATGTCAAAATGGGCGCCGGAAGTGCGGCCGCCTCGCTTTACACCCCCGAACTGACCGCCCTGCCCGATGCGGCGACCGTCAAGGTGCGCTTCTCGGCACAGGCTTACAGCGAGAAATACGACGGTTCGGGCGCCGATGCCGGGAAAATCCTCGTCAAGGCCGTCCGCGGCGCCGTGCTCGGCGCAAAGGGCGCCATCACCGGCACGGTCACGGAGGTCTCCGCGGCCGACCCTGTGGATATTTCGGCTGCCAAAGCCCGGTTCCGCGAGTTCGAGGCAACCCTCACGAACGTGACGCCCGATTGCCGCATCGTGATCTCGACGAGCGAGAAACGCGCCCTGCTGGACAACGTGGTCGTCACCTGCACGGCCATCACCCCCGCGACCAAACCCGCAGCACCGGGCGGGGTTTCGTTCGACGCCGCAGCGGCGGCCGACAGGCTGACGCTCAAATGGAACGCCGTCCCCGATGCGACTTCCTACACGGTCGCCTACTGGAAAGGTTCGGCCTCAGCCCCCGAAAGCGAGTATGCCTACAAGACCGGCATCGCGTCCACGGCAACGTCGCAGGAGCTGACCAACCTGGAGAGCAACACCTCCTACTGGGCCAAGGTCAAGGCGGTCGGCAGCCTCGATTCCGACTGGTCGGAAACGGCGAACGCCACGACCATGGACAGCGGCGGCGAGCCGCTCCTTCCGACGGCCGACCTGCTCGACGTGGTGTTCCGCAACGACGGTTCGGCCATGGACAACTCCCCGTCGGCAACGCCCGTGCGGGCGCTCGAAGGTACGGCGATGATGACCTACTACAACGACCTCTATTCGAGGTATGCGGCCCATTTCAACCACACGCCGGGCACGTCCGTCAACGAGGGGTTCTACAAGGCCGACTACTCGGCCAACAAGCAGTTCCAGGATGCGCTCGCCGACGGGCACACGCTCGAGGCGCTCTTCAAGCTGGATGAGAAGTCGGACGGTTCGGCCGAGCTGAAGATGTTCAGTTCGATGTCGAGCGGCGGCACCGGATTCCTTATCAGCAAGGCCGACAGGGGTACGGAGCTGACCTTCCTGCCCAACGTCAGCACGACCGGTAAATCCAGCTGGGTATGGACGAAGAGCGGCATCAACCCCGAGGCGGGGCGCTATTACCACGTCGTGGGCGTATGGAACAAGCAGGAGGCCAAGACCTACATCTACGTAGACGGCGAGCTGAAGGGTACGATGGATGCCCCGGGCAACTACGTGCCGCCCACCACCACGACGAGCTACTGGTTCGGTATCGGCGTCGACGCCAGTGCGACCGTGGGCCAGAACGCCTGGAAAGGCGATGTGGCCATCGCACGCGTCTACGACGCCCCGCTCACGGCCGAAAAGGTGAAGGCTCTGTGGGAAACCGTCAAACGCGACCAGCAGCCCGCCGCGATCAACATTACCGGGCTGCTCTACCTTTCGGGCTGCGAGGTGGGTGCCGATTACACCTACACGCTCTACGGCAAGGGGTTTGCCGCCGGGGACAGGATCCGCTTCGAACCGCTCGCCGGCAGTGCCGGGGCTTTCACGCTCGACGGGTCGGCCGCAGCGGAGTCGCTTTCGGTGCGCATCCCGAACGGATTTGCCTCGGGCAGGTACCGGATGGTGCTGATGCGCGGCCAGAACCAGTACCCGCTGGGCATCACGCAGCTCACCTATTCGAATAATCCCGCCCGAGTCGCCAAACCCCGGGTGATCGCCCACAGGGGCTACCACAAGGACGGCGCTGCCCAAAATTCCGTAGCTGCGCTCGCCAAGGCGCAGGAGCTGGGCATCTACGGCTCGGAGTTCGATGTCTGGATCACGGCCGACGGCAAGGTCGTCATCAACCACGACAGCACCGTTCCCGGGAGCAGCCTCGTGATCGAGAACGTCAATTACGACCAGATCAAGGATCTGACGCTCGCCAACGGCGAAAAGCTCCCGACGCTCGACGATTACCTGGAGCAGGCCACGAAAAATGCGGACACCAAGCTGATCCTCGAAATCAAGAGGCACAGTTCGGCCGCCAACAACGCCCGTGCGGCGGATGCCGTCATCGAGGCTGTCAAGGCAAAGGGGCTGACCGACCGTGTGGAATACATCGCTTTCGACTATACGACCTGCAAACGCATCGTCAACGCCCTCCCGGGTGCCATGGTGCAATACCTGAACGGCGACCTGGCTCCCGCCGCAGTCCGGCAGGACGGCATCGGGGGTATCGACTACCGCTTTTCGGCTTATTCGGGCAATCCGGGATGGGTCAAGGAGGCACATGCCAACGGCATGGTCACGAACGTATGGACGGTCGACACGGTGCAGGACATGATGACCTGCATCGCATGGGGAATGGATTTCATCACCACCAACAACCCCGAGACCCTGAAGGAGCTCCTCACCAGGACATTCGTGTCGGCCAACTGACTGCCGCAGGGCGGTGCGCCTGTGCCCGGGGATTTCACCCGGCACCCCGCAGTTCCCTGAAGGCGCGACCGACAGCCGACGGCGGCGGGTATCATGCCCGCCGCCGTTTTTATTGCCCTGCGGAAAACAAAAAAGGCAGGCGGGCTCGCCAATCTGCAAATATTTTCTAACTTTGTGCATACGATACGAACATGGAGCCTGCAGAACTCATATCCGCCATACGCGCCGGGAGCCGCGAAGCCTTCGACGAGATGTGCGGCCGTTATTATGCGCCGCTGACGGCCTACGCACGCCTCTTCCTGAACGGGAACTGGGCGCAGGACGTCGTGCAGGACGTATTCGTTAACGTATGGGTGCGCCGCGAGGCGCTCGACCCGGGGCAGTCGCTCTACGGGTACCTGCTCCGCTCGGTCTACAACCAGTCGGTCAACTACGTCAACAAGCACCGCCATGCGTGCAGCTACCGCTCCTACTATCAGGAACGTATCGAAAGTATCGGCTACGCCTATTACGATCCCGACCGAAATCCGGTCATCGAAAAGCTCTACTCGCAGGATCTGCGCACGAGTATCAACGAGGCGATCGCAGCCCTCCCTGCCAAATGCCGCGAGGTCTTTTCGCTGAGTTACCTGCAAGGGTTCTCCCACCGCGAGATCAGCGAACAGATGGGGATTGCGCAGAGCACGGTCGAAAACCATATTTACCTTGCCCTGAGGCAACTGCGGGCAAAATTGTCGAAATCGGAGCTGATTCTGCTGCTGTTTTTCATTTTTTTACAAAATAATTCCCATCCGCTTGGGTAGATTTCTCCCGTGGATTGTATACTAAACGGACACAGAACAAATGGACGATACGATTATAATGGACTCAGTCATACAAAAATATTTTGCCGGGGAGACTTCGGAACAGGAGGAAAAGTACCTCCTCGCGTGGCTGGAGGAGTCGGAGGAGCACCGCAAATACTTCTTCGAACTGAAGAGCCTGTGGGGGGCACGCCGCGTCTTCGAGGAGAGCACCGACCTGGCGCATTTCGCATCGTTCATGCGCAGCACCGGCCATCGGATCGGAAAGATCGCCGCCGGAGAGCGATACGCTCGGCGCCGCAAACTGGTGCGGTGGACGCTGGGGGCCGCTGCTGCCGTCCTGCTCGCCGTTTGCGCCGGCACGGCATGGCATTTCCTCTCGACACCCGACATATACCGGGTTTACGAGAATACGGGCGATGCGGTGACGACCGTCACGCTCGACGACGGGACGCACGTGTGGCTCAACGCCCGTACGAAACTGACGCTGCCCGAAGCCTTCGGCCCGACGCAGCGCAACGTGCAGTTGGCCGGCGCGGCCTTCTTCGAGGTGGCGCGGGACGAAGCCGCCCCGTTCGTCGTGTCCACCGACAAACTGCGCGTGCGCGTGCTGGGCACCTCCTTCTGCATGCAGGCCTACGAAGGTTCGCAGCAGGCCGAAGTCGTCCTCGAACACGGTTCCGTACGCCTTCAGACGCCCGCAGGGGTCAACCTGGTGACGCTGCAACCCGACCAGCGCGCCCTGTACGACGCCGCGGACGACAACCTCGCCATTACGCAGGTCAACGCTTCGCACCTCGTGCTGACCCAGTACGACCTGGTGACGATGTCCGACGCTACGTTGCACGAGATCATCTCGCACATCGAGACGACCTTCGGCATGCGGCTTTCGGTGCCGGGACGCTACGGCGACAAACGCTATACGTTCAATTACCAGCGATCCAATTCGCTCGAAGAGGTGCTCAATATCGTCGAATACCTCACGGGCGAGCATTGCGAGGTCATCTACCGCAAGAAATAAGCGCAGCGGCCGCCGGATTCCCGGGATCGGCCGCACGCGGCACCGACGCCGGCTCCCGTACCGGAATGCCGGCAGGATCGCACAACAAAAAGAGGCTCTGGAAAGAGCCTCTTTTATCGTTTCACGGGCCGCAGGCGCCGCGGGATCAGAGCGTCGAAAGCCAGTCGAGCGTGGCTTTCTGCCAGTCGTCGTAATAGCGGAAGCGGGAGTTCATGCCCCAGCCGTGGCCGCCCGACGGATAGATGTGCAGCGTGGCCTTGATGCCGTGTTCTTTGAGCTTCTGGTAGAACAGCGCGCTGTTCACGGCCGGTACCACCTTGTCGTCGTCGCAATGGAACAACAGCGTCGGCGGCGTGGCGGCATCGACCTTCTTCTCGAGCGAGAACTCCTGTGCAAGGGGCTTGTCGGCATCTTCGGCGCCGAGCAGCTGTACGAAAGTCCCCTTATGGCGTTTGTCCGGGTCGGCCGAGATCACCGGGTAGAAGAGGATCATGAAGCCCGGTTTCACGTCCGAAAGCGTCCCGACGCTCCCGGCGAGGTAACCCCCGGCCGAAGTCCCCGACACCCCCACTTTCGCGGGGTCGATGTTCAGTTCCGCAGCCATCGAACGCATCACGCGCAGCGCCTCGTCGGCATCGTTGCGCGGAACCTCGCTGTGGCCGTTGGGCAGGCGGTATTTCACCACCGCGGCCGTGATGCCGTTCCGGGCGAACCACTGGGCCTCCTTATGTCCGTTGCCGACCGAGAGCGACGAATAGCCGCCCCCGGGGAAAAACACGAGCGCCTGTCCCGTGGCATTGTCCCCGGCCTTGTAAATCCACATTTCGGCCGTCTGCGTGTTTTTCCACTGTCCGGGCTTGGATTCGACCTCGTCGCCCGAAAGCCCGTTCGAGGTGGGTGCCGTCGTGTTGTCCCACAGGACAACGTGGTAATCCTGCGCACAAATCGCCGACGACAGCATGAGGGCGAAGAGCAGGAGCATTGTTTTCTTCATAATTCGAGTTTTAGACGTTGAGATAAAGATAAAAATTATTTGTCAGTCCGTATACGGTGTTTCAACGGGGCGATGGCCGGGGGGCCGACGCTGAATTCCCCGAGGCCGAGCGCCACGAGGCGCTGCGTGGCGCGCGGGTCGGCGGCCAGTTCGCCGCACATCCCGGCTTCGATACCCGCCCGGTGCGCGGCGTCGAGTACCATGCCGATGCTGCGTTGCACGGCCGGGTCGAATGCGTCGCAAAGGTAGGCTACGCGGGGGTTTCCGCGGTCGGCAGCCATCACGTACTGCGTCAGGTCGTTGGTGCCGATGCTGAAAAACCGCGCCCGGGCAGCCAGTTCGTCGGCGATGAATACGGCGGCCGGGGTCTCGATCATCACCCCCAGCGCTATGTCGCGGTCGTAGGCAACCCCTTCTGCGTCGAGTTCCGCCATGCAGGTCTCGACAACCGCTTTGGCGGCGCGGAACTCCCCGACCGAAGCTATCATCGGGAACATCACCCGCACGTTGCCGAATGCGCTCGCGCGCAGCAATGCCCGCAGCTGGGTGCGGAACAGCTCCGGCATGGCCAGCGAAACCCGGATCGCACGCCATCCCAGAAACGGGTTTTCCTCCGGCTCGAAGTGCATGTAGGGCAATGCTTTATCCCCGCCTATATCAAGTGTCCGTACAGTCAGCGGACGTGCCCCGCAAAGCTCCGCCGCGGCACGGTATGCCGCAAACTGCGTCTCTTCGTCGGGGAGCGCCGGGCCCTGCATGTAGAGGAACTCGCTCCGGAAAAGTCCGATGCCCTCGGCGCCTGCATCGAGCGCGCGTCGCACTTCGTCGACGTTCGCGGCATTGCCCAGCACCGTGATCCGCCGCCCGGCGGGCGTGACGGCGGGCGCCTGTGCATCCGCCGCGCAGCGGAACGCATCCTGGCGCAGCGATTCGAGCCGCGCGGCGTATTTGCGTCCGGTAGCCGGATCGGGGTCGACGATCAGTTCGCCCCGCTCCCCGTCGATTATCAGCCGGTCGCCGGTTCTGACCTGCCGCATGCACCCGGCAACGCCGACCAGCGCCGCGATGCCCTTGTTCCGGGCGATGATCGCGACATGGCTCGTCATGCTTCCGTGCGCCGTCACCAATCCGGCGACCCTGCTGAAATCCATCTGTGCCGTATCCGAAGGCGCCAGCTCGTCGGCCACCACGATCGTCCCCGGAGCCAGCCCGGCAAAGGGATCGTGGGCGGTTTTGCCTGACAGGACGCGGCGGATACGCGCACAGACGTCCCGCACATCGTCGGTACGTCCGCGCAGGTAGTCGTCGTCGAGCGCCGCGAACATGCCGCACACCTCTTCGCAGGCTTCTCCGAGCGCCTGCTCGGCGGACAGGTGCTTTTCCGCAATCCTCCCCTCGACCAGCCCGGCGAGCATCGGGTCGCCGGCCATCTCCAGATGGGCGGTGAAAACAGCCTCCCCTTCCGCCAGTGCGGACAGCTCCGCCTTCGCACGCTCCAGCGCCGCATGGAACCGCCCGGCCTCGGCCACGGGGTCGCCTGCCGCGGCCGTAGCAGCGGCGGATGTGCGGCGTTGCAGCACGAACGCCGTCCCGACGGCGATCCCCGCCGGGATTCCTCGGATCGTGAACATCATTCGCGGATGCCGGCGATGAAATCCGTTACGGCCCGCACGGCGGCGGCTTCGTCGCCGCCCTCGGCGCAGACTTCCACTTCGGTGCCGTGTTTGAGCCCCAATGCCAGGAGCGAAAGGATGCTCACGGCACTGGCCTCCCGGGCCGCGGTGCGCAGGGTGATCCTGGCGGGCGCAAGCCCCCTGATTAACTTTACAAGTTCGCCCGCAGGCCGCGCATGCATGCCGTTCGGGGCGGTGATCGTTACTTTTCCGGTTGTCATATAGGTAGTTATTTCAGTGCTTCGTATATCGCCTGCGGATCGCCTTCGGTCGTCAGCCTCCGCAACATATCTTCGTCCCCGAATACCTCGCCCAGCCGGGCCAGGATCTCGAGGTGGGCGTCCCCCACGCCGGCAATGCCCACTACGAGGTATGCCTTTTCGTCGCCGAACGCAACCCCGCCGGGGTATTGCAGCACCACGATGCCCGAGTGCAGGACGCACTTCTTGGCGTCGGACGTCCCGTGCGGAATGGCGATGCCCATGCCCATATAGGTCGTTGCGAGTTCCTCGCGGCGCAGCATGGCATCCGCATATCCGGGTTCGACATATCCGCCCGCTGCGAGTAGTTCCCCGGCCCGCCGGATCGCGGCTTCCTTGGGTTCGGAGGGAAGCCCCGTCCGGATATTCCCGGGGCGCAAGACCTCGCCGGGAGACCGCCCCGCGGCATCGTCCGGCTGCGGGGAGGCCATGCGATCCGGGGCATCCCCCGCCCTCCGCAGGCCGGCATGGGAGGGCTGTGCGTCCGCTGTCCCGGCAGGCAGGCCGCCGGCTCGGGGAAGGGTGTCCGCACCGTCCTGCTGCGCCAACCGGGCGAACAGGGCGTCGAGGGCCGGGTCGGCCAGGAAATTGTCGATCACGACCAGCGCGGCTCCATGTGCCGATCCGGCGATCCGCCCGGCCAGCACGGACTGGCAGACAACGACGTCGGCATCGGCGGGAATGCCGTCCGTGGCACAGTTGCCGACCGCCGTGCCGATGCCCGCATCGGAGAGCCTTTTTCGAAACCGCGTGGCACCCAGCGCACTCGACCCCATGCCCGCATCGCAGGCGAAAACCACCTTGCGGATATGTGCCGGGAAGTGCAGCGCGGCCGCCTGTCGGCATATCCTCCGCAGCGGCGGCACGCCGGACGAAAGGCGCCGCCATGAGCAGCGACACCGCCGTGGAGATCAGCACCCCGGCCAGCACGACGAGGGTCTGGCCCTTGGGAGCCATGGCCAGCACCGAAATGATGCTGCCGGGCGAAGCCGGCGCCACCAGTCCGGCCCCGGCAAGCGAAAAGAACAGCAGCCCGGCGGCACTGCCCGCAACAGGGGCGAGGATCAGCGCCGGGCGCGCCAGGATATAGGGAAAATAGATTTCGTGGATACCGCCGAAGAACTGGATGATTACGGCGCCGGGCGCCGACTGGCGCATATTGCCGCGGCCGAAAAACCAGCAGGCCAGCAGTACGCCCAGCCCGGGGCCGGGATTCGTTTCCAGCAGGAACATGATCGACTGCCCGGTTTCGCGGGCCTGCTCGATGCCGATCGGCGAGAAGATGCCGTGGTTCAGGGCATTATTGAGGAACAGCACCTTGGACGGCTCGACCAGAAGCGACACGAGCGGCAGCAGTCCGTGGCGGATCACGACCTCCACGCCGTTGCTGACCAGCAGCGTCAGCCCAGTCACCGCACCGCCGATGACCCAATAGCCCAGTATGGCCAGCAGCATACCGAGGATGCCTATCGAGAAATTGCTCACGAGCATCTCGAAGCCCGCCTTTATGCGTCCCTGCGTAAGTTTGTCGAACCACCGGATCGTATACCCGCCCAGCGGGCCCATGACCATGGCTCCGATGAACATCGGGATGTCGCTGCCGACGATGACGCCCATGGCGGCAATGGCCCCGATTACCCCGCCGCGTTCGCCGGCGACGTTGCGCCCGGCCGTATAGGCGATCAGCAACGGCAGCAGGTAGGTCAGCATCGGGTCGACCAGGCGTGCCATCTGGGTGTTGGGCCACCATCCCGAGGGGATGAAGAGCGCCGTGACGAATCCCCACGCGATGAACGCGCCGATGTTGGGCATGACCATGCCGCTCAGAGCCCTGCCGAATTTCTGTATTTGTTGTCGCATAGCTTTTCTTCTTGTATATAATACAAGGAAAGCCCACGAATCACCTATCCCGCAGGCAAAGAATCGCCCTGTTTTTTTCGGGCGGCGGCGGATTTCGCCTTTTATTGCCCACGGGCGGGGCTTCCGGCTACGGCACCGAACCGGGGATAAGACCGCAGGAGGGGTGGAAATTGCCGTCGCGTCGGAAAGCGGGATTTCGGGATCCCTTGCGAATTTCAGCAGGATGCCGGGGAATTGTCTTTCATACCCCTCCCCGGGCCGTACGCCGCCGACAAAAAACCGCCTCCCCCGGTCAGGGAAGGCGGTTACGTTATTGCACGGGCAGGTTACATCATCTCTTCGTGGGCGAACTGCACGGCACGGTTCAGGATCGCGATGAACGGCTGCGTGCGGCGGAACTCCGCGAGGGTTCGCTCCAGCAGGTCGTCCGAGAGCAGGAACTCCTCGGTGATCTTCTTGGCGATATAGAAATCCTTGAGCTTCAGCATCTCGGCGTACTCGCTGTCGGCAGGGAATCCCGTAGGCACCCGCTTGAGCTTGTTCTCTTCGACGATGCCGAACCCCTTGGCCTTGCGGATGGCTGCCGCGATTTCCGCACCGTTGTCGAGGATCTCCTCGCGCACGCTGCGCAGCACGACCGGCTCGGGGCAGTAGAGCCCCGCCGAAAGCAGGTTGCTCCATACGAGGCTGTCGCAGCAGGGTTCGATGTGGAAATAGTAGCCTGCAAACCCCGACTTCTTGCCCTTGGGCGCGATATACGCACCTATATATGTTTTATAGGGCGACTTGTCGGGACTGAACCGCGTGTCGCGGGCGATGCGGTAGGTGCAGTCCTGCACCCTGAGGCCGCGCACCGTGGGGTCGAACTCGGCGATCCCGGCGATGAGCTGCTCCGTGAAAGCCGCGAAGCGTCCCTTCACGTGCGCCCATTCGGTGCGGTGGGCGTCGAACCATGCACGGTCGTTGTTGTCGTGCAGGCGGCGGAAAAAGTCGATGACCTCTTTCATCCTACCGGAATTTTACCAGGCGAAAAGCGGATAGTCGGCCATCAGGGCGTTCACGTCCTTGCGTACGGCGGCAATATTGGCTTCGTTCTCGGGGTCGTGCAGCACCCGGTCGATCAGGCCGACGATGTAGTCCATCTTGTCCTCTTTCAGGCCGCGGGTGGTGATGGCCGGCGTCCCGAAGCGCAGCCCCGAGGTCTGGAACGGCGAGCGGCTGTCGAAGGGCACCATGTTCTTGTTGGTGGTGATGTCGGCCGCCACGAGGCACTTCTCGGCCAGTTTGCCCGTCAGCTCGGGAAACTTCGTGCGCAGGTCGACCAGCATCAGGTGGTTGTCCGTGCCGCCCGAAACGATCTTGTAACCGCGTTTAACGAACGCTTCGGCCATCGCCCTGGCGTTCTTCTGCACCTGCGCCTGGTACTCCTTGTACGAGGGCTCGAGCGCCTCGCCGAACGCCACGGCCTTGGCGGCAATGACGTGTTCGAGCGGGCCGCCCTGGATGCCGGGGAATACGGCCGAATTGAGGATTTGCGACATCATCTTCACGGCACCCTTGGGCGTGGTGAGCCCCCAGGGGTTCTCGAAATCCTTGCCCATCAGGATAATACCGCCGCGCGGGCCGCGCAGGGTCTTGTGCGTCGTCGAGGTGACGATATGCGCGTATTTCACGGGGTTGTCCAGCAGCCCGGCGGCGATCAGCCCGGCCGTGTGCGCCATGTCCACGAGCAGCAACGCCCCCACCTTGTCGGCGATGGCGCGCATACGTTTGTAATCCCATTCGCGCGAATAGGCCGAGGCGCCTCCGACGATCACCTTGGGCTTGCACTCCAGCGCCTTGCGCTCCATGGCGTCGTAGTCGATGACACCCGTGGCCTCGTCGAGCTGGTACCCCACGGCGTTGAAATACTTACCCGACATGTTGACCGGCGAACCGTGCGAAAGGTGGCCTCCGTGCGCCAGGTCGAGCCCCATGAAGGTATCGCCCGGCTGCATGCAGGCGAAGAATACCGCCATGTTGGCCTGTGCGCCCGAGTGGGGCTGCACGTTGGCGTATTCGGCGCCGTAGAGGCGGCAGATGCGTTCGATGGCGAGTGTCTCGACCTTGTCCACGACCTCGCAGCCGCCGTAATAGCGGGCCCCGGGATAGCCCTCGGCATATTTGTTGGTCAGCACGGAGCCCATGGCTTCCATGACCTGGTCGCTGACGAAATTCTCCGAGGCGATCAATTCGATACCATGCATCTGACGGCTGCGCTCGGCGGCGATCAGATCGAAAATCTGGGTGTCTCTTTTCATATCGTTAAGGGTTTTACGAAATTCCGTTTACGGACGGTAAAGTTAGTAATATTTGGCGAAAATCCGGCGGCGGCGGGACGTTTCAAAATATTTTTCTTAACTTTGTTCGTCTTTTGGACGAAAAAAGGAAAAACAGAATATTTTACCGAAACTCTTAATACGTTGAAAGTTATGAAATTACTCGAAGGAAAAGTGGCTGTCGTAACGGGTGCAGCCCGCGGCATTGGCAAGGCCATCGCACTTGAATTCGCCAAGGAAGGCGCCGATGTGGCGTTCACCGACCTGGCGATCGACGAGAACGGCAAGGCCACCGAGGCCGAGATCGCAGCGCTGGGCGTCAAGGCCAAAGGCTATGCCTCGAATGCGGCGAATTTCGAAGAGACGCATGAGGTCATCGACCGGATCGTGAAGGACTTCGGCCGCATAGACATCCTGGTGAACAACGCCGGCATCACCAAGGACGGCCTGATGATGCGCATGTCCGAGGCGCAGTGGGACGCCGTGCTGACCGTAAACCTCAAGTCGGCGTTCAACTTCATCCATGCCGTGACGCCCATTATGGCCCGCCAGAAGAGCGGTTCGATCATCAACATGTCGTCGGTGGTGGGCGTCAGCGGCAACGCGGGCCAGTGCAACTATTCGGCCTCGAAGGCCGGCATGATCGGCCTGGCCAAGTCGATCGCCAAGGAGATGGGCCCGCGCGGCATCCGCGCCAACGCCATCGCCCCGGGCTTCATCATGACCGAGATGACCGACAAGCTGCCCGACGAGGTGAAAGAAGGCTGGTACAAGCAGATCCCGCTCCGCCGCGGCGGCACGCCCGAGGATGTGGCGAAAGTCGCGCTGTTCCTCGCGTCGGATCTCTCGTCGTATGTCAGCGGGCAGGTCATCCACTGCTGCGGCGCGATGAACTGCTAAAAGGCGGTACAGGCCATAGAAATACGTAAAACCATGCCGCAAGGCATCGGACGCGAATCGAAGCATCCGTCCCGAACAGGTTCGGGCGGGTGCTTTTTTTACGGCCATACCCCCGCAGGGAACTTATCGTATTGCCCCTGTCCCGCAGCCGGCCGCCGAGCGTCACGCAACGGAGCGCGTGCAATTGCACCATGCCGCAGCGGTCACGCAGCGGGAAGCGGACGTAATTGCCTCCCCCGCCCCAAGAAGCCCGCCGCACAACGGCAATCGTCCGGCATGCAAAATTCCGCCGGCCGCACGACAAACTGCAATGGGAATCGCTATCTTTGCGGAAAATTTCCGCCATGAAACATATCGTAGACATCGAAACATGGGAGCGGCGCGACAATTACGCCTTCTTCCGCAATTTCCTCAATTCCTGGATTTCGGTAGCGACCGAGGTCGACTGTACCGAAGCCCGCGCGGCGGCGAAGGCCACCGGACGTTCGTTCTTCCTCTACTACCTCTATGCCGTCCTGCGTTCGGTAAACGAGATCGAAGAGTTTCGCTACCGCACCGACAGCAGCGGCAACGTGGTTTACCACGACAGGGTGGACGTCATCACGCCGATCGCCGTCCCGGGACGCACGTTCTACACCGTCCGCATCCCCTACCACGCCGAGTTCGACAGGTTCTATGCCCGGGCGCGCGCCATCGTCACCGGCATTCCTTCCGACGGGGATCCTTACGGGGAGGAAAAAGTGTTGCAGGCACAGGGCGACTACGATGTCTTCCTCCTGAGCGCCACGCCGAAACTCTATTTCACCTCGGTCACCTATGCCCAGGGAGCACCCGGCCAGCCCACCGAATACCCGTTGATGAACGCCGGCAAGGCGGTCGCACGCGAAGGCCGGCTCGTGATGCCCCTCTCGATCTTCGTCAACCACGCCTTCGTCGACGGGGAGCATATTTCGCGCTTCTTCGAACTGGTGGCAGCGCACCTGAAACGGATTTCGTGCTGACGGAACGTGCGCAGGCAACGCCCCGGAATGGAAGTTGCATCTTTTTTGCTATATTTGCCGTATGAAACGTCTGACAACCACTCTGGCACTCCTTGCCGCCGCGCTGTATGCCTCGGCGCAGGAGGCTACGCTCCCGACACCCGACGCCAAGGCGCTCGGCATGGGCGGCGTAGCCATGACGACCCTGTCGGGTTCGCACGCCATCTATAATAATTCGGCGACGGCCATCTTTTCGCAGATGCCCTCGCAGGTCTCCTCGTCCTACTACGGGCAGGGCGAGTTCGACTACTATGCCGTGACCGGGTTCTGCCGGTTCGACAACGTCAACATGGCACAAATCGGCTGGCGGCAGTACCTGCGCGAACGGGGCAACAACGACATGGCCGTCGACCTGGGCTATTCGCGCCGCCTGGGCGAGAGGTGGGCCGTCGGCATCGTGGGACGCTACATGCACCTCAAACGCCACGACGACACGGCCGACGCACTGGCCGTCGACCTGAGCGTTGCGTGGTCGCAGCCGCTGGAGAACGTCGGCAGCCACTCTACGCTGCGCGTCGGCGGCAAGCTGGGCAATCTGGGCGGTTACCTTGGGAAAACGGACTATACGCTGCCGATGGATCTCACGGCGGGCGTGGCGCTGGATACGTTCCTCACCGATGCCCACGAAATAACCGTCGGGGCGGACTGGGGCTACTATTTCTCCCCGGCGCGGGTGCGCGGGTTCCAGATGTCGGTGGGCGCCGAATACAACCTCATGCAGCTCATCCAGCTGCGGGCGGGCTACCACTACGGCGAACGGCGGAATTACTACCCCACCTACGGGTCGGTCGGCGCCGGCGTGCGGTTCCTGCACCTGCGCCTCGATTTCGCCTACCTGATCGCACGCAAGGAGACGCTGCTGCACAACACGTACAGCATCAGCTTCGGACTCGATTTCTAAGGGACTCCCGGTACATGAAAACACCGGCCCGGAAGTATCCGGGCCGGTGTTTCGCATTGCGTGCCGCAGCGCCGGCAGGGTTTTCCGACAAATGACACCTGCACCCGTCCGCCCGGCATTCCGGCAGCCTATTTCCCGA
>OKSP01000854.1_pt1 | contig 14583 bp, 10 predicted proteins | sample 2434041 | NCBI WGS metagenome assembly OKSP01 (sample SAMEA3879593, study PRJEB24766) | human gut metagenome | biome: human-associated habitat; feature: feces | place: USA | collected 1985/1987
CGGAGTCGAAATCCCGGGCATGGAAGTGCCTGCGGTTCAGAAGTATCTGATCAGCAAGTGCCGTATGCTCGGAAAACGTGTCATAACCGCGACCGAGATGCTCGAGTCCATGATTCACAATCCGCGTCCGACACGTGCAGAGCTTTCCGATGTGGCAAACGCGGTATACGATGGATCATCCGCGATCATGCTGTCCGGAGAATCGGCTGCCGGTAAATATCCGGTAGATGCTGTGCGGAACATGGCAGAGATTGCTGAGTATACGGAATCCCAGATCAAATATACCAAGCGTTTCCGCACTTCTGATTTTGAGACAAGAAGCATTCAGGATGCCATTTCGCATGCAACCTGTGCGATGGCAGTTGATGTCCAGGCAAAATGTATTGTCGCAAGTACACTCAGCGGAACTACCGCACGTATGGTCAGCCGTTTCCGTTGTCCGGTAGATATCATCGGAATGACGACTTCCGAGAAAGTATGGCGGAAACTGAACTTAAGCTGGGGCGTAACTCCGGTTCTCTGCGAGGAATTCAGTTCCATGGAAGTTATGTTCTACCATGCAATGAAAAAGGCAAAAGAAGTATTTTCATTACAGAGCGGAGATGCTGTTGTTCTGACCGGTGGTCTGATCAATGGCAAAGTAGGAAATACGAATGTGATTAAGGTAGAAACCGTAAAATAAAATAGAACATAAGCGAATGCTGTGTAGTTGGAAAGCGCATGTGACATTTCTGTTGCATGCGCTTTTCGTGTGTTTTTGTGAAAATCTACTACCTTTACGAGGGAAATAGTTTGTGCTATAGTATATTTGTACAGAAATAATCAGACAATATTTACAGTTTACCAGGGAAAGGCAGGCCTATGGTAGAAAAAAACGATCAGAAGAAGTGCAGGGATATATCAACAGAGATTCAGGAGATTCTGGCAAAATGGGGAAAGTATTTTTTTTACTATTATCCCAAAGAACACAGGATCAGACCATCAGAGTTTGCAGCCCGTCACATGGGAATCGTGGAGAATGCTACGGATCTGGAGCATAGTATCCTCATGGACAGAATTATGGAAAAAGAAAAACTGTTAAAACTGTTTCAGGATATTGACCATGGCGCAAAGACGGTAAGTGCAAAGATTCAGTCTTCGGGAAAAGACATGGTATATCAGATCTCTATGGGTAGGATTCAGGGCGGTTCACAGAAACAACCGGAATATGTATTGGGTCTGATCGAACAGATCAGGGCAGACACACGCCAGAATGAGATTATTCAGGCACTGGGAAGCAATTTTAACAGTGTATATTATGTAGATGTGGATCATGATAAGGTATATGCATATAAGGTGAACTCCGCAGTGCGCTCTGTGCTCAATGATACGCTTAAGGAAATTCCGGGATATGAAGCTATCATGGCAGAATATGTGGGGAAGGTTGTCCTTACCGAAGATCGTGAGACAATGCTGTATGAGACCTCCATTGAAAATCTCCGTAAGCAGCTGAGCATGAAAAAAGCATATCAGTATGATTACCGGATTGTGCGGGATGAGAAAGTAGAATACTGCCGTGCAAAATTTGTAAATACATCGGATGGAGGACAGCTGCACCGGATGGTAGCAGGATTTTCCGATATCAGTTCCGAAAAACAGAGGGAACTTGAGCGCATGGCATATGTGGACAGTGTAACCGGTGGAAATAATTACGAAAGTTTTAAGAAGAAAATCCGGGATTTCCGGCAACCGGGATATCTGGTGTCCATGGACATCCACTCCTTTAAAATTATCAATTCGATCTGTGGAATTATCAAAGGGGATGAAACACTCAAAGGAATCTGGAAGTGTATTCAGGGGATACTGGAAAAAGATGATCTGGCAGGACATATCAATGCAGACCGTTTTGTGATTTACAGTAGTGGAAAGGATCAGGAAAAGACGATCCGGCAGTTACAGCAGCTGGAGACCATACTGGCAGAATTGTCGGAAAGACTGAAGGTTCCGAAGCTGATCCCTTATTTTGGAGTGACGAAGTGGAAACCGGATTCCAAAGTGGAAGAGGTATACAGCGAAGCAAATTTTGCCAAGAATCAGATCAAGGATCGCAAAGATATCAGCTATCAGTTTTACAGCCATGAAGATACGATCCGCATGCTTGAAGATAAAGCCATGGAGGATGAATTTAAACATTCTCTGGAAAATAACTGTTTTGAGGTGTGGTATCAGCCGAAATATGATCCGGAAACAGAGCGGATGGTAGGGGCAGAAGGTCTGATCCGCTGGAGAGATGAAAAGGGAAATGTTATTCCACCCGGCAAATTCATTCCGTTGTTTGAGAGAGACGGACTGATAAAAGTTCTGGATGAGTATGTTTTCCGAAAAGTATGTATGCAGCAGTTAGAATGGCAGAAACAGGGAAAGGAGATTATTCCTGTATCCATCAATCTGTCCAGGGCGAGTCTGTATTTTGACAGTGTGGTCAGCCGGTATCAGCAGATCGCTGATGAAATCGGAGTAAAAACCCATCTGGTTCCGATTGAGATTACAGAGAGCGCAGCAATTGACAATGACAATATCAAGGGGCTGGCAGATAAGTTCCATGACAATGGTTTTCCATTGCTTGTAGATGATTTTGGATCGGGGTATTCTTCCCTTGCAACACTGAACATGAAATGTTTCGATACGTTAAAAATTGACAAAAGTCTGATTGATTACATCGGAGATTTCAGTGGGGAACGATTGCTGGAACATACGATTTTACTTGCAAAGGAACTTGGATTGTGCGTTACGGCAGAAGGTGTTGAGAGAGAAGAACAGGTGGATTTCCTCAAACAGATGAAGTGTGACAGTATTCAGGGATATTACTATTCGAGACCGCTTCCCAAAGAAGAGTTTGAAAAACTTTTGCTGACAGCTTAAATGATAAGAAAACAGGGAAAACTTTTATGGAATCATAGAAGTTTTCCCTGTTTTATTTATTGACCGAGAAGGGAATCTACATAATTGCGTATTGCATAATTGTCTTCCGGCATCTGACATCCCACAATATATACACCTTCATCATCCGAGCACCGGATGACATGTCCTTCCAGATGGGACTGATCCGAAAGGGCAAAATTTTGGATATCGATAGCAACATCTGCATGTTTGTGATCCATGAAAAACGGATTCCGGATCAGAAATGCAAATCCATTGGCACTGATATTGTCAAGCTGACCGGAGAACGTTGTGTCGGAATCTTTCAGCGTGATGGTACATGGATTGGACACATCTGCCCGTGGGTATTTCCGGCGGTTTTTGATTTCCGGACGTGCGGAAAGCTGCAATGCATAGGCATGGGAACCGGATGCCGTGTCAGCCTGTATCTGCGCCTGATCCCAACAGTAGAGAACATTGTCAACCGTGACCTGAACCTTACAGGTTTCGGATCCGTTTAACTGTGGATTGTCAGACAAAATCAGGGAAATACTATTTTCCGCAACAGATCTGACTTCTCCGTGATACTCCATGCGTTCCAGATGTTTTGGAAGAATAACTTTTGCTTTCATACCGGCATGAATATCATCCAGACCCATGAAACCACCGATGCCCAGTTCACACATCAGCTCCTGAATTACATTTTCTATGTTATTGATGTTGGAAGCACTTTCCTCATATTTGCTGAGCATGCGTTTGCTTGTTTCATCGGAATCACTGATGCATGTGGTCATGGTTTCCACGATGGAAGATACCTGTTCCATATTTTCTACCAGCTGACGATTGGAAGATTCCACTTCTTTCATGGCGGAATCAATTGTCTGGATGTGTTCACCCAGAAGAGAAGAATCCTGTGTAATTTTATTTACATTTTCACCGGTCTGGGTTACTTTTTCCAGAGTGACCTGAATAAGTTTTAAGGTTTCTTCAATGGAAGAAGTCATTTTTCCTGAAATTTCATCCAGCCGCGAGAGTGCTTCGCTGATCTGTCCGGAAGAATCTTTGGTTTCGGTACTCAGCTTGCGAATCTGTTCTGCAACGACGGAGAATCCTTTTCCGGCTTCCCCTGCGCGGGCAGCTTCAATGGAAGCATTAAGTGCCAGCAGATTGGTCTGGCTGGAAATACTGTCAATGGTTCCAGTTTCCTGTTTTACGGTTTCAAATTCTGCCTTGAAAGCGTCCAGAATATGTTCTACCTCATTGGACAGATCTGCCATCGTTCCGGCAGTCTGTACCAGACTCTCCAGATCAACGGAACTTGTTTTTGCATGTTTGCCGGATTCCGCAGTCAGGGATACCATATCATTGATCATGGAAACAACATTCTGTACCTGGGAATTAATATCTCCTGTCATTTCCTGCGAGGAGGCTGTCCGGGACTGCAGCTGGCCGTTATGGTCGGTCAGTTTGTTCATTCCGTCTACGACAATGTCAGAACCATGTTTGTTTTCCGTGGCAAGTTCGCGGACAACGGTGATTCCATCCATGATGGTATTGCTGGCGGTTTTAACCTGTTCAACAGTTGTAACAACCCGTTTTAAATCGGCTTTGATACTGTTTGTCAGGGCACCATCGGATTCGATGAGATGGCGGATAGACATGATATAGCCGATATAACAGAGCAGGAGACAGGCAATCTGCAGCTGATAATTTTTCTGGTCCGTTGCAGTATTCTGACCGAGAACGACCAGATGATAAATGACACTGATAATGACACTGGCGATATTGGCGATTGCACATCCCACCATAAATTTCCGGTCTTTGTAAAGAACCAGAAGACTGACAACCGGAAGAATATAGGTAAAGGCAATCGGTGAATCGGTGGTGCAGATCAGGAACGTGTAAAAAATACCGTAACCGACGACAAGCGCATACCGATAGCGGTCATCAGCCTTTCCCCTGATGCGCAAAAGAAGATCACCGGCAAAAAAAGGAACCCAGCACAGTATTAAAAAAATGATGAAATTTGTGGAAGGATACCCACCCTGGGATACATCTGTGCCGTAGTTTGCACTAAGAAGAAGGGCAAATACAAGCCAGATGCGTCTGGCTTTGATATTGGCCTTGGCCTTAAATTCATTTTCATTATAATCCATAATACGTTTCTCCTAGGTGAATGCTAATTCTATTGTATGACGGGATGAACGTTTTTTCAAGTAAAATGCTTTGTTTTCTGTGCATAATTTTTCCGGGATTCCGGCATACTACCCATACAACATGAATATGGAAAGTAATCTGGAAAACAGGAGGAAATTTATCATATGAAAGCAACTGGAATTGTGCGCAGAATCGATGATCTGGGAAGAATTGTGGTTCCGAAAGAAATTCGCAGGACACTGCGCATCCGGGAGGGGGATCCCCTAGAGATTTTTACAAGCCGGGAGGGCGAAATTATGCTCAAAAAATACTCACCGGTTGGGGAACTGGGCGAGTTTGCACGAAGTTATGCACAGGCACTGGCACAGACCACAGAGGCTCTGGTCTGCATTACGGATCGGGAATATGTGATCGCAGCAGCGGGAACCGGGAAAAAGGAAGTTGAGGGGGAACAGCTGAGCGAAGAAATGGAAGAAATGATTGAAAAGCGCAGCACAGTTGTGAAAACAGGAGAAGAACAGGCCTGCTCCATTACAAAAAAAACAATGTCAACCCTTCCGAAGGGAATTGTGCTTTCAAGTATTCTGTGCAATGGAGACTGTCAGGGTGCTGTGATTCTGGCAGATAACAGCGGACAAAAGGAAACACTTGGACTGTTGAAAGCATTGTCTGCCACAGCTGCAAATTTTCTGGGGAAAAATATGGAACAGTGAAAATAATAAAATCTTAATAAAAAGATAATTTGCATATACTGTCCAAAAGAGATAAAATGTATGATGTATGTTTCCAAAATAAATATGGAGGAGAGTATATGTCAACCAAGAAGAAAAAGAAAAGAAAGAAAAAGCAGCATCGCTTTTTCTGGTTTGTCATAAAGCTGCAGATCGTGCTGATGCTTGTTGTGCTGGCAGGTTTTGGATACTACTATTTTGGCGGATATGCGGATCAGATACAGCAGATGCGCCGTGAGGCAGTGCAGGAAGTATCTGCTTCCGACGATTCTACGTTTATCCCTTCACAGACCTGCTCCGTTTTTGATAAAGACGGAAAACTGATCTCTGAACGAAGGGGAGACAAGAATGCGCAGTATGTCAAATACGAGGATATTCCAAAGAATTTTGTCGCAGCGATTATCAGTATTGAGGACAAGAAGTTTTACCAGCATAACGGTGTGGATCTGAAAGGACTTGTGCGCGCGGTCAAAGCCACAGTCATGTCGAAACTGAAAAAATCGCAGGGTGGTACGCAGGGTGGAAGTACGATTACCATGCAGCTTGCCAAGCTGATTTATATGCAGCCGAAACAGACGTGGCAGTACAAGGTGAAGCAGATGTTTCTTGCGTGGGAACTCGAAAAACGTTACAGTAAGGATAAAATTATGGAATTTTATCTGAATAACGTGTATTTTGCAAACGGCTATTACGGAATTGACGCTGCCTGTCATGGATATTTTAACTGTGAACTGAAAGATCTTGATGTATCGCAGACCGCGTATCTGTGTGCGATCCCGAACCGCCCGTCCAATTATGATCCGGTGACACACCCGGACAATACCATTACCCGGCGGAATCTGATCTTAAAGAATATGCGGGATGACGGGAAAATCTCCCAGGAAGAGTATTATGAGGCAACCAAAGAAGAGATTGCACTGAACCGGCCGAAAAAGAGTGACACGGAGAAAATTAACAGTTCGATTGACACTTACACGTATGACTGCGCAACCCGTGCACTGATGGAACAGGAAGGTTTCCAGTTTAAATATTATTTTGATTCGGATAAGGAAAAGAAGTCTTATGGGGAAGCATATGACGAACTTTACAGTGCGTGTCAGAAGAAACTGTTTTCCGGAGGATACAAAATCTATACGACGATTGATATGGAAAAACAAAAGGAACTGCAGTCTGCCATTGATGATACCCTGAAAGGATTTAAAGACAAATCCAAAGACGGAACTTACAAGATGCAGGCGGCAGCAGTATCAATTGATAACAACAGCGGATATGTTGTGGCAATCGTGGGCGGCCGTAAGCAGGATTCGGATAATTATACGTTAAACCGTGCATACCAGAGTTACCGTCAGCCGGGAAGTTCGATTAAGCCATTGCTGGTATATACTCCGCAGCTGGAGCGCGGGTATACTCCGGATACCGTTGTGGATGACTATAAACTAAAAGACGGACCGTCGAATGCAAACAATACATATGCCGGAAAGATTCCGCTCAGATATGCGGTTGCACATTCCATTAATACGATTGCCTGGCAGCTGTATGATGAACTGACACCAAAAGCAGGCCTGCAGTATTTAAAAAATATGAATTTTGCACAGATCAAGGACGGAGATTATACCCTCGCCACATCTCTTGGTGGATTTACCAAAGGTGTTTCTCCACTTGAGATGGCATCCGGGTATGCAGCGGTTGAAAATGACGGACTTTACAGGGAACCGACCTGTGTAAAATCAATTGTGGATTCTGACGAAAATGTAGTCTATACGTCCAGCCTGACGGAAAAAACGGTTTATAAGCAGGATGCGGCGCGGATGATGACGGATATCATGACCTCCGTTATGGACAGTGGAACCGGACGTTCTGCAAAGCTTGCCGATATGCCGTGTGCCGGAAAGACGGGTACAACAAACGATCACAAAGATGGATGGTTCTGCGGATTTACCAGATATTATACAACCGCAGTCTGGGTGGGATGTGATTATCCAAAAGCCATTTCCAATCTGAGTGGAAGCACATATCCGGCACAGATCTGGAAAGCATATATGTCTGCGGCCCACGAGGGATTATCTTCGCTTGATTTCCTTCCTTATGCTCAGCTTTCGGATGATTTTAAAAATCAGCAGAAGCAGGAAGAGGAAGAACACGACAAGATGCGCGAAGAAAACCAGATGGAAGAAAACCAGACGGATGACCAGCAGACTTCCGAGAGCCAGCAGAAAGATAATACAACGGACGGAAGCTCCGAAAATGATAACCAGCCGGACAATAACGACAGCAATGCCGGTGATCAGAATAACAATTCCAAACCGGAACATAGTGGGGACAACGATTCCGGAGAAAGCGGAGGAAACACTGATACGCCGGAAAATGGAGAAAATACCAATAAACCGGACAATAGCGAAACCACGGATAATAGCGGTGATACCGGAGAGAGTGGAGATACCGGTGGTGGAAACGTACAATAAACATATATAAAACAGTGCAACCGGTGTATTTATGGATACATCGGTTGATTTTTTTATCGATACTAGGCAGAAATTCCGGAATATGGTAGAATATAGATACATGGGGTAGAAGAAAAATACATATCACATAGATCAAGGAGGAATCAGGAATTGAAGAAATATGGATTTGGCGTAGACGTGGGAGGAACCACCGTAAAAATGGGATTTTTTGAGACAAGCGGAGAGCTTCTTGACAAATGGGAAATCAAGACAGATACCAGCGATAACGGAAAGGCAGTACTGCCGGATATTGCACAGGCGATTGATAACAAACTGGCGCAGGAAGGAATCAGTAAGAGTGATGTAGAGGGTGTGGGAATCGGTGTTCCGGGTCCTGTGCGGAGTGATGGCGTTGTTAACGGGTGTGTCAATCTCGGCTGGGGAGTGATCAATGTTGCGGAGGAACTCGGTGCACAGACAGGTCTGAAAGTAAAAGTCGGAAATGATGCGAACGTTGCAGGTCTTGGCGAAATGTGGCAGGGCGGTGGAAAAGGAAGTAAAGATGTCATCATGGTAACGCTTGGTACCGGTGTCGGCGGTGGAATTATCGTGGACGGACATGTGGTTGCCGGATATAACGGTGCAGGCGGAGAAATCGGACACATTACCGTAAATCATGATGAGATCGAGCCTTGTAACTGTGGGCAGTATGGATGTCTGGAACAGTATACTTCTGCGACTGGTATTGTACGCATGGCAAAACGTAAACTTGCCAAAACACAGGATGCGACAAAGCTTCGTGATTATAAAGATATTACTGCAAAAGACATTTTTGATGTGGCAAAAGAAGGCGATGAAGTAGCTCTTGGACTGGTAGATGAAGTGGGAGAAATTTTAGGGTCAACCCTTTCGAATATTGCATGCGTGACCAATCCGGAAGTTATCGTGATCGGTGGTGGTGTGTCCAAAGCCGGACAGATTTTAATCGATACGATCCAGAAGCACTTTAAGGAAAGCTGCTTCCATGCATGTCGTGATACCCGCTTTGAACTGGCACAGCTTGGCAATGATGCCGGAATATACGGGGCAATGCAACTCATTATCGGATAAGTTCAAAAAACAGAACCATATGCACAGCAAACATTTTCGTGTAGGAAGAAAGTGTTTGCTGTGCTTTTTTGTACTCTTTTATCATTACCCTGTTGAAAAAATATCTTGACAATCAAACTATCTTTGCATATACTTTGACTAAGAAACTGTTTGACAATCAAACTATTTCGCAATCAAACAAAATTGAAGACAGTAAAAGGAGAACCCATTATGTTAGAAAAGTTAAAAGAAATCATTGCAGACCAGTTAAACGTAGACGCAGATTCTATCACCGCAGAGTCCCGTTTCAAAGAGGATCTTGAGGCAGATTCCTTAGATCTGTTTGAGCTGGTTATGGCGTTTGAGGAAGAGTACGGCATCGAGATCCCTTCCGAGGATCTGGAGAAGCTTGCTACTGTCGGCGACGTTATGGAATATATCAAGGATCAGGACATCGAGTAATTGACGGATCCGGTTTTGAAGTAAAAAGACAGGAATCATATATCAGGATATTCAAATCCCGGGACTCTTGCGGCGGCAGGAGAACCGGGATTTTTGTGCGTCAGGCTGCAAAGGCGCAGCTTTATAGAAAAAGCTGGATCAGGAAAATGACGAAAAGGTGCGCCGGATAATAAATATAGAAAAACCATTTTGAGATCCGGAGATTGGACTTTGTATGGATGTAAATAAACGGCAAAGCCAAGAGCGAAAAGATCTCAAATCCGACGGCGTCCCCGCCGATTTTCAGGGCGAGCGGATCTTCCATATATCCGTTGAGCGCAGGCAGGTAGGTGAGCGTATAAATAACGGCTCCCAGCCACGGCTTATTTCGGCAGAGATAGAAAATCAACATCAAAACAAGCCCTGTCGTCGAATAGTCGAAGTTGATAAAGCTCAGCAGAAGGATGCCCGCAATGAACAGCCACCATTTTTTCTCCTTGAAGCCCCATGTGGCTGCGAGGCTCACGATCAGCGTGAAGAAAATATTCAGATTGAAAATATTGCCCGCAAAATCGTCCGCATTAAAAGCCAGAATCCAGAACGGCTGCGAGATGAGGGCAAACGCCCCTAAACGGAGCAGGTATTTTTTGATGTCGTGGGTATACAGCATACCGACCGTCAGGCAGTAGCAAAAAAGCGGGAAGGCGATTCTTCCGATCCAGCGGGATATTCCGGGAATAAAGCCCCGCCGATATGGTCGATCGTCATTGCGATAATAGCGATCAGTTTGATCAGGTTTGTGTCAAGATTCGTTTTTAGTCGTTGTTCCTGCATGGTTAAAAAACTCCTTATCTGGTATCGTATCTTGCAGCAAGCGCACACCGATTGTGCATTTTAGCACATTAAAAAGGAGATGCCATCCCCGCAGAAGCTACTTTTTGCAAGATTTCGTATCAGAAAGGAGCTGGAAATAAGGTGCTTTTGCCATTATACTGACCCTATGGAGCTGCGGCAAAGGGAAAATGCCGGGCAGATGCACAAGGAAAGGGGTTATTGAATATGAAGATCGCACTGATCAATGAAAACAGCCAGGCGGCAAAGAACGCCCAGATTGAAGAGGTTTTGAAAAAAGTCGTGGAGCCGAAGGGACACGAGGTATTTAATTACGGGATGTACAGCGCGGAGGATGAGCATCAGCTTACATACGTCCAGAACGGCATCCTTGCGGCGATTCTGTTAAATTCCGGCGCGGCGGACTATGTTGTGACGGGCTGCGGCACGGGCGAGGGCGCGATGCTGGCGTGCAACGCATTTCCGGGCGTGCTGTGCGGGCATATCGTCGATCCTTCCGATGCGTATATGTTTGCGCAGATCAACGACGGCAACGCGATTGCGCTTCCGTTTGCGAAGGGCTTTGGCTGGGGCGCGGAGCTGAATTTACAGTATATTTTTGAAAAGCTGTTCGAAGGAGAGAGCGGACAGGGCTATCCAAAGGAGAGGGTTGTGCCCGAGCAGCGCAACAAGAAGATCCTTGACGAGGTAAAAAAGGTAACGCACAACGACCTTTGCACGATACTGAAAAATCTTGACCGCGAGCTGGTAAAGGGTGCGATTACAGGCGAGCATTTTCAGGAGTATTTCTTTGCAAACTGCAAGGATGAGAAGATCGCGGCGTGCGTAAAGGAGCTGCTGGAGGCGTAAGAAGATACGCAGGGCAGGAGCTTTAACGGCGGCGGACGGCATCGGTTGGAAATAAGAGCAAAAAACAGGGCGGCACGGTTTTGCGCGCGGGGGATCCCGGCGGCAGACCGTGCCGTGTTTGTATGCGGCGTTGATTGAAAACCCCGGGCTTCTATGGTAGGATAAAACAAATTATTATCGGAATACGGAGTAGACAAAACATGCGTTTTATATACGGAAAGTCGGATTGGAAAAATTCCGACAGGGGAATCGAGAACGGATTTTTGCTGACAAACGGGCTGGGCGGCTTCTGCGCGCAGACGGTCACGGGGGCGAATGCGCGCGGCGATCAGGCGGTGCTCATGGGCTGTACGGAGCCGCCCGCAAAGAGGATCAGCCTCGTGAGCCGGATCGAGGAAGAGGTGTGGACAGAAGATGGGGAAAACGGTGGAAAAGTGAGCCTTTCTTCCCAGCAGTATGTGGATTATACGAAAAATGCGCGCGGCGAGCGGTATTTGCAGTCGTTTGTGCAGGACGGTTTTCCGGAGTGGGTCTATCAGGTGCAGGGCGTGGAAATTGTAAAAACGATGGCGATGGCGTATGGGGAAAATACGGTCGCCGTGCGTTACCGGATCTGCAACCGGGGGCGCAGGGAGGCGCGTTTCGTGCTGACGCCGCTGTTTCAGTTTGCGGAAAAAGGGGCGCGGGTACCGGAGGGAAAACGCTTTTCCTTACAGTGCAGCGAGCAGCAGGAGGGCTGCTGCGGAGCGGTGGCGTCCGACGGGCTGACGCTTTATTTCGGGACAAACCTTTCTGCGGAGGCGATCGTGCCGGTGTGGACGGAGGATCTGTATTACGCCCATGACAGCCGCGACGGGAGAAACGCGGTCGGACGGGCGTTTTCCAATCACAGGCTGGCGGCGCGGATCGGGGCAGGGGAGAGCCGGGAGCTGGAAGTGGCGTACAGTCTGGAACGGAATTTTTTGAAAGAGGGGAAAGCGGAAGGGCTTGTCGTTAAGCTGCAGGAGCAGGAGCGCGAAAGGCAGCGGACGCTTTTGGAGCAGGCGGGCTTGAAGCACGAATGCGCGCGGGAGCTGGTGCGCAGCGCGGATCAGTTCGTGGTGCAGAGAAGGTCCACAAATGGAAAAACGATCCTTGCGGGCTATCCCTTTTTTGCGGATTGGGGACGGGACACGATGATCGCGCTGACGGGCTGCTGTCTGTCCACAGGGCGCTTTGAGGATGCAAAAAATATTTTCCGCACCTTTATGAAATACTGCCGCAGGGGGCTGATGCCGAATATGTTCCCCGAAAACGGGCAGGCTCCGATTTATAACACTGCCGATGCATCGCTTTTGTTTATCGGCGCGGTGTATGAGTATTTTTTGCGGACGGAGGACGTGGATTTTATAAAAGAAGCTTTTCCGGTCGTGGAGGACGTTCTGGGCTGGTATGAAAAGGGCACGGATTTCCATATTTTTATGGACGAAGACGGGCTTATCAGCGCGGGGGCAGGGATGGAGCAGGTAACGTGGATGGACGTGCGCTGCGGCGACATCCTGCCGACGCCGCGGCACGGCAAGGCGGTGGAGCTAAACGCTTACTGGTACAATGCGCTCTGCGCGGCGGCAGAGCTGGCGGAACGCATCGGAAGGGACGGCTTACATTGGAAAAAACAGGCGGAGCGGGTAAAAATGAGCTTTTGCAAAAAGTTCTGGAATGAGGAGGAAAACTGTCTGTACGACGTGCTCCCGATTGAGGAGGCAGGGCTTTGCGAAGCAGAAAAGGAGCGCCGCAGGCGGGCAAAATTTCAGGTGCGCTGCAATCAGATCTGGGCGGTTTCCCAGCGTTTTTCGATGCTGGAAGCGCGGCAGGAAAAGGCGGTCACAGACCGGGTGTTTGAGAGCCTTTATACGCCGTGGGGGCTGCGCTCTCTGGAACAAAACGACCCGGAATTTCACCCGCACTACGGCGGCAGCATGAAGCAGCGGGATCTGGCGTACCATCAGGGAACGGTTTGGACATTTCCGCTGGGCGCTTATTATCTGGCGTATCTGAAGGTAAATTATTACAGCAGCGAGGCAAAGGAGACGGTGTACCGGCAGCTTTCGGGGATAGAGGGTGCGCTGCGGGAGGGCTGCGCCGGACAGCTTGCGGAGGTGTACGACGGGGAAGAGCCGAATACGTCGGAGGGCTGTTTTGCGCAGGCGTGGAGCGTGGCGGAGCTTCTGCGCGTGTACGAGGCGCTGGAAAAGGGAAAGCCCGTAAAAAAGAAGCCGGAGAAGAAGCGGCGCGGGCGCAGACCAAAGCCGGAGGCAGGGGAGCAGGCGGGCGGTCTGGAGCTTTCCGTCGCGCCGGACGGACAGCTTTACTGTTGCTTGTAAAGGGCGTTTTCGCGTGGTAAGATAGGGGAAAGGACAGGAAAGGAGCGCGCGCATGAAAAAGCAAAATATTCCGGTGGGGATTTCCGCATTTTCGGAAATCAGGCGGAACGGATATTATTATGTGGACAAAAGCGGTCTGATCTCAGAGCTTCTGGAAACGGAGGCGGTAAAGGTCACGCTGATCACCCGCCCCAGAAGATTTGGCAAAACGCTTGCGATGAACATGCTCGCCGACTTTCTGGATATTGAAAAGGACAGCCGGATCCTGTTTGAGGGGCTGGAAATTTCGGAAAAGACAGAACTTTGTGAAAAGTGGATGAACCGCTGTCCTACTATCTTTTTATCGTTTAAGGATGTGGACGGGCGGAATTTTGAGTCTGCGAAGGGAATGCTGCGCAGCCGGATCGCGGAATTGTATAATAGGCACGCCAGCCTTGCAGACAGTCTGCGGGTAAACGAAAATGACCGCAAGATTTTCAGGGAGCTGGCGGATGTGGTTGACGGAAGTCCCACGGACGATATGCTTAAGACGGCTGTTTCGCTGCTTATGCGTATGATGCGGGATCATTATGGGAAGCGGGTTGTGCTTTTGCTGGACGAATATGACGTTCCGCTGGCAAAGGCGAGCAGCGGCGGATATTATGAAGAGATGCTGGAAGTGATGAAGACGCTTTTGGGGACGGCGTTAAAGGATAACGACGCCCTGCAGCTTGCGGTGGTCACAGGCTGTCTGAAAATTGCGAAGGAGAGCATTTTTACCGG